>Ga0209700_107861_pt1 | contig 14464 bp, 9 predicted proteins | sample SiratroredBW_FD_187528 | JGI IMG/M metagenome (GOLD analysis project Ga0209700, IMG submission 187528) | Root nodule microbial communities of legume samples collected from California, USA - Siratro red BW (SPAdes) (version 2) | ecosystem: Host-associated > Plants > Roots > Nodule | place: USA... | reverse complement strand
ATTTTTTTTCCTCCTTTTTTTTTTTTTTTTTTTCTGTAATTGCCTTGATGGAATGTATGTCACTAAAACCTTGAAGATTTTGAAACTTAAGATAATACCAACATAGCCTTTCTGTAATCGAATCTTGTGGAACCTGTTTTCCAACATTAATTAAGTCACCGGAAGGGGGAAATACTGATTTTATTTATTATGTTACCGAAATAGTAAAATTGATTAGCAGGGTATAACTATTTGGTAACAATTCATCTATTTTCCCGAAACTTTAGTAATAGAAGAAATGCAGAGGATGTTGATCCATATACATTTCTGTAAGGTGTACACTAATGAAACCCATTCTAAAATTTTAGGGATTGAATAAACTATTTAGAGAAAATGATGAAGTGACTGCATTAACAATCTATTCAGGATGAATTCTTTCATAAAAAATATAATTTTCTTGGCAAATGATTGTAAAACTAACAAAACCAAAATTTGCATTGTCATCTTTTGGTGTGGTTTAGTACACACAGAGTGAACTTTGCGTTACTTTGGGAACAAGAGAGAGGAGCTTGACCTCCTGTATGGTCAATTCAGTTGCACACCGTTCACTATGTTCATAAATACCGACTAGGTTGTGTGCAATCCTACCTTGACTCAGAGGCAGAAAATTTAGAGCTTAGATACATGTTATTTATACAACAAATTTACAATGAAGAGAAAGGAAAGGTTTTTTATAATATGTAAATTAATGATGAGATTGAGAGAGGAAAAATAGTACTTTTTTTAAATTGCGGTACAAAGAATGCAGCACTAGAGCATATTGTTTATCCATCACATTTGTTTAAGCTCAATGTTTCTGTCTTTCTTATACTTTAAAATGATATCAGAGTCATTCAAAGCCATCCTAGTCATGTTTGTAGGGTTTATCGTGTGACTCACTATTAGGTTCCTCCTGGTTTCATACTCAAAGTGTCTAATATAAGAGAGTGTGTTGGAGATCCCTTTTTGATTAGAGATATGACTAAATTATATAGGAGGGTGCAAATCTTTTCTTATTAAGACGGTTTTGAAAGGTTTAGTTAAACTTAAATTTTACTTTTATAAGAGTAGGTTTCCTAAGTGCTTGGGTACTTATCAAAACATAACTAGATTTATGTGTTACCCTAATGCATGATTGGATGTATTATGATGTGAGAATTTGGGTATTGTTTCATCAACAATTAATAAGGCTCAAAATCTTGAGTAACTAGCTTCTGGTACCTACAACCTCGGGAAATATTTTACCATTAGTATGATTCAGTTTAACAAGAATATGAACAAAAGCTCTAGTTACTTAATTCATCGTGTCACAATACTAGGTTTAAGCCTACATATAGTTGTTTATTCAATAATAAGATGATTGGGAATTCGACGGCTTGTCCTATGGTTTATATGTTATTCAAATATTATGCTGATAAGAATTATCTTTTCCCAGTTACACGCACATGTAAAGGGTTCATGTGCGTTTACTCAGCCTCTTGGAAGGTGGTACAACGCCAAAATAATTGTGTTGGGAATGATATAATATAAACTCAGCTTTTTATATAGTCTGTGTTGAATATAACGGGCTTAGCTCATAATTTCTATTGTTCTGTTACTATTTTTACCTATAAATAAACTGTTTTATGTATTTTACCCAAAGAAGATTAATTCATATTTATTTATTTTTCTTTTATTTTGATATGTCTGTTCTCCAGAGTTTCTTAAAGGAGCATACCTTATTTCTGTGACTGCGCTTGAGCTTGAGTTTGAGAGTTGGTTGCATATAATTGATGAGATAATTGCTTATCCACATTCTTTCCAGCTTGATAGCCACCTCTCAATGCCTTGACTTGAACATATTATTTTCATCAATAATCTTATCTTAAAGACCCCTATCAAATGCATCCATTAGAGCCTTTTTTGTCATTGAAGAATTGTTTGTCAATCTTGCTGGCTCTTAGTGGTATTTGATTCAAGTGACCTGTTTTTTAATTTTGGGAAGGGCCTCTTGGTAATCCCCATAATCAGTGCAACTGGAAAACAACTCACTTTTAAATACTTGCCGCAGAATTTGTTGTCATTCATGCTTTGTAAGCCATTTCTTGTCACTTCTCCTTCCATGTGAACAGGAAGGGCAATCTATGGCTGTTAAAGGAACTTGTTGATCTATCGGTATTGACTGGTCATAAAAGAACACCTTTCAAGCGCCATGCCACATAGAGAGCCTGGTGCCAGAATAACTAGGGAAAGATCATATATATACACAGGACTGCATGTCCCTTGTCCCACACAATAGCTTGTCTTGTTCTACTTCTACTGTTTTGGTTGACTTCCAAAGAGCTTGCATGTATCCTTCTCAATTTTGGTACTACATATATATGTTTGTAGCCATTATGTTACATTTTTTAACTTCATTGTCATATCCAACAGTGCTGGGGTATGGGGTGATTGAAAGTGACTTTAGAGCTTGTTGTGGTAAATGCTGGACACAGTGAAGTGTTCACGAAAGACATTTTGTAAGGGAGGTTTTATACATCTTTTTTGTGGCCATATTCTCCATAGTTGACCACTTTCTGCCGTTTACCTGGTTTATTATAAAACAATGGGTTCCGAATAACTGTAAAAAACTATGTCAATGGGAAATAACGCGTTAAACGATGAAAGACCACTTTTAGAGCATATCCAGCACTGTAATTCAGAGTCAAGGTGAATTAATCACCTTACAAAACTCTGCCAAACTTGCATAATGGGAAGTCTAGACATAGTTGTTGGTGCATTTACCTCTAATACCCTTCAGTCAATGTTTTTGCAATCATTGTTGTTTGTTTTAAATGAGGTGCACTATATTTACTTTTTTTAATATTCTTGTCAATTTGAATTGCAATGGCCGACCCATTTTTTCTTTGCTCTTTCTTGACAGGGAACCATGTACAAAATTGAAAAAACAAATGAAACATATTGCAGCTACAGTTCAGATGTTGCGACTGGTTATGGAGTGGGTGCTTTCCTGTTTCTTCTTTCAGGTGAATCACTGCTAATGGGAGTCACAAAGTGCATGTGCTTTGGGAGGCCCTTAACACCTGGGGGAAATCGAGCGTGGTCCATTATATATTTTCTATCTTCTTGGTATGAATTCTAAATTCTTACACAGAAAGTTCTATTTTGCTTTATCGAAGAAGCTTAAATGTTGCGTAAGAGTGATATTATATGCTTCTGTTATTCAACTGAAAGGACTCCTTGGAGATTTCGTATATGCCTCATCTCTTACGGTTTAATTGTTTGACTTTTAACCTTTGCCTATAAATTTGGTCTAAGGTAAACCAACCTTTCAAAATTCTCGTAAACGGTCTAATGTCTTCTGATATTGAATAGACTGTCTAAACGGTCTAATGTCTGATATTGGAAAGACGGTCTAATGTCGGTTGTTAGATAGACAGTCAGTCCAGTGCACCGTCTAATGTGTGCTTCAGGGTGGATGGTCTAACATGTTACGCAATAGTATGTATTTCTGTTTTGCTTTGTTTCATTCTTCTTTCTACATTTTCTGTATTTAATTTTCTTTTTTCGTTTTTCAATCAAGTTGGACATGAAGATTGTTTTTCAAATTATTTTTGCATCTAAATCAAAGTTTCAAGACAACCCAGCTTAAAAATATCATTTTACTGTGATTTTTTACATGGTAAGCAACCAACTTAAAAATATCATCCCGACAACTTACAAAATATGACTCATTAAATAAAACACCACATGATTGTCATGGATCTCTAACATCATTCATCGTATTCACCTCACTTTCCTCATCTTTTATGCATTCCCAGGATCACTTTTCTGGTCGCAGAAGCGTGTTTGATAGCAGGTGCAACCAAGAATGCCTACCATACCAAATACCGTGGAATGATTTATGCTCAGAACTTCTCCTGTGAAGCCTTGCGGAAAGGTGTTTTTGTTGCTGGTGCAGTTTTCATTGTTGCAACCATGATTCTTAACGTATACTACTACATGTACTTCACAAAGGCAACCGCACCAGTTTCTCACAAGGCAAATCGGGTGAGCTCAACAGTTGGAATGGCTGGATATGCATGATGGACCATGGCTGAAAGGGTAACAAATTTAGTCTTAATTTCAATGGATGTCTCAATGATTATCACTAAACCGGTGATTTTCATTTGGTTTTTCCTAGTTAATCGGTGTTTATAATGTTCATGTGGATGTTACTGGTCGGAAGCAAGCTATATATACATATATTATAGTTAGGTAAGAGGGTCTCATCATGTTATTGGGTCTCAGATAAACTTGATCTTGAAAGTGTGTAAAATGTTTTTGAGGCTATGTTTACCTCTAATACAACTGGGATTTTTGAAAGATAATCGATTTAAAGATGAAGATGAGCTAGTTGGAGGCTTCATTTATTTTAGTCAAATTTTCTGAGAAATTAGTTGTTTGTTGAAAGAAAGATTAAGGATGATAAAATTGTGTCATAATTTCTCTGCAATTGTACAGTAGTTACCATTATGCAACTAATAGTTAGGCTTAAGAAGTTCCAACATTTGCATGATAATGTTAGTGTCGTGGAAATGGTATAATTTATCTCATTTGTAGTGTTCGTTATCTTTGTGAAATTCCTGAAGCTTTTTAAGTTATCGATTTCATTTACTTGAGAAGTGTTATGATAAATAATGACAAAAATTTAGTAAAATCAACTAAGCAAAAAGTAAAATAAATAATGAGTGGAATTGATTTTTTATTTGTTAGGTTACAACAATTTATTTATTCGTTATCTATCTGGTCTGTCATAGGTAAATTTACACCATCTATCCATTACAAATATTACAAAGAATAGATAGGATCAAATTTATCCATTTAGCTGCGGATAATTAATTATCTATTTATTATTTTCTAAATTCAACGGTTTCTATTAATATTTCATGGATCAAAATCAGTCCGATCAATTTTTTATAATTAATTTTCTTTTATACTTTAAAATCTCATAAGTATATTTTTAAATTAGGTTTAAAATATTTTATAAAATTAAATTTATAGAGTTAACTATTTAAAATTTCGGAGCTATATTTTTAATTTTTTTGAAACAATTTAAAATTTTATATAAAATATAATTTTGAAATTGATTTTTTTAATTGTTTTAAAAATTATTTCTATGAATGGTTTGGATATCCATCAATGAAAACATTATTTAATTAATTTTTTTATGGATCAAAATGAATTAATATTTTTTTTATACAATCCATAATAATTAAAAATAAAAATATATTTTATTCGTCTTTACTTGTTATTTATGAAAACTTATTGAGTTACATTAGTTGCAGGTCCAATTGACGAAAAGAAATTCACGACAAGAAAAAAAAAATAAAATTGAAAAGTGACAACCCATTATTAAAAACAAAAAAAACCACTATTTTTTTAATTAATTGTTTCTTATACTGCCACATTTGCTTCCTCCACCCCATCAGTTTTTGGCAATTTCGCCAACACCCTTGCCATAATATACAAAGGCTGCACCCCATCAGTTTTTGGCAATTTCACAAATGCCCTTGCCATAATATACAAAGAGAGAAATGAGATTTGTTGTGGTTTTGTGAAAATGGAGACGGGTGTTGGTGGGTAACGGCAGAAGAGCTACTAATGATGATGGGACGAAACTAAAGGGCAATAGTGACGAAGGGTAAAAAGGTGGAGGAGCGGGGCAACATGGAGGAGCAGGGCGACGACAGAGGAATGGCGGAGGAGCACCAGAGAAACTTGGAGCAACAAAGATCTTTTAAGAGTTAAGCTTTCTTTTTTGATTGAAAATTTTTATAAAACATTGGTTTGATTTGAATATATGTATAGTTTGAGGGATTTATTTGATTTGGTTAAGTGAATTTGATTTGGTATTGGTTTGATTTAGTGAAACATTGCAAATTTCGAAAAAGGCTGTCATGCGGTACGATAAGAGGGGTGAGATTTTCTTTTTCTACTACGAAAATTGTTTTCCGTAAGATTTTCAGAAAACATTTTCTGTAGTATAATTTTTTTTCAAAAAATATGGTTATTACGGAAAAGGTTTTCCATAAGGCTTTTACGGAAAAGGTTTTCCATAAGGCTTTTATGGAAAAGGTTTTTCGTAAGCTTTTCTGAAAATGTTTTACAGAAAAGCTTTTTTGTAAAAGCTTGATAGAAAATGTTTTCCGTAATGAACCATATTTTTGAAAAAAATATTATACTACAAAACATTTTTCAAAAATCTTATGAAAAACGATTTTCTAGAATGGCCTGTTCCTAAAGTATACAATGACTTCTGAATTTGCCTGTTTCTGAAGTATAAATGTAAATCACTAATGCTTCTGGAAAGCATATTTTGAAAATCTTTCAGATCCTAGATTTCGAAATACAACTACAACCTACCCCATCCAACTTGCCTCAGACGATCCTATGTTTCGCCGCCGCCACCATTGCTTTGCCACTGTCAATGACACCAAGCACCGCTCAAAGCCGTTATTGTCACAACACCCCGCCGCCACGATCACTGACAAAACACCTTCACCTTCCTCATGCACCTCCATCTTTCATTGTTGCAATGTTTTAACAAATATATAGAGAGGCATAATGGTCTTTTCAAATGGGCACTTTGAGAAATTTCAAAGTGTTTCGAAGTGCCTGAAGAAAGCTTGGAGATGCAGGAAGAAGCCGTCTTTGAAGTATCACTTCAGCCAGTCATGTAAGACTTTGAGGGGATCGATAACCAACAAAAACTTCATGCACCCCATCAATTGGGACCTTCACACCGTCAAAATTTGAAAATTCCAAAGTTATCCTTGTCCCGTTTATTTCAAAAGAAGAAGCTGTAGAGGTGGGTTTTCATTGATGGTGCTATTGGGATGAGTTGCAACGTTTCTGGTTACTATTGTGCTCCAGCGAGGCGTTGTTGAAGTGGTGGTGATATTGCAAAGACAATGTAGGTGTTGTGGATAAGTGGTTTATTCGTTTTTTGCTTGAGTTTTACAAAGATGGAGGTAACTGTTTCCGGAAATTGGGTTTCGGAAACAACTTCCAAATTGTAATTCCACAAGAAAATATATTAATCATCATATGTTTATTGGAAAGAATATTCCCCCTCAGCCTTTTTTGATTCAATGTAACACCTTGTAATCCATCTCCCTATGGAAGTATTACTTGGAGGTCCTGTTCACTATGTTAGATGTACCCTTTTGAAAGGTAACTACTTTGGCAATTTCGACGTCAACCATTGAACCAAGTCTTATGATTTCCTTTGTATTGTAGGTTAACGAGAGATGAAAAAAGATGGATGGGTAATTTGGCACGCATTGAAGGATTAATATGTGCATTCTACCTACATCGAGAAATAACATGTTTTCACCCATTATTTCAAAAACGTTACCTTGTTGGGAAATACAAGTTTCAGAAATTATCCTCGACGGGATTCAGATGACGAAGTGCAGTACACATTGTCAATTTTGAACAAATGTGGACGTCCAAGTGGGTCGAGCAAAGATCATTGGCTAGCAGATAAAGAATATCGTTCTACCCATGTTCACATCCTCATCAACTACGTCGAAGATGAATTTCCATATCAAGCTGATGAATCACCTGCTGACTTACCAGCTATCACAATTGAACAACTATAAGGTCTATCTGACATCTCCATTCTTGAAGTATTTGATGATGATCACATTGAACTAGTTATTGATGACACAGATGAAGATCTCGACCTCTCAAATGAAGTTAATGAACAAAATGACAATAATGACGAACAAGATATAGATTAAGAGTGCAATGACGTTTAACATTCACTATTGCTTATATACTAAATTACCTAAACCATTTAAAATTTCCACACTTACACTAATTTTACATTAATTAATTTTTTTAGGTAAAATGGTTAGGACTAGAGGCAGAGATGGTTCCATCGTTAGATGTGGCTAACCTAGATGTGGAGTTCCCACATCTATACATGGCCTACTTACTATAAACCTCAGACATATTCCTTATTTCGGGCTATTAGTAGGATCTGATGGTGAAAGCCCGCACGGTTCATCACATTCCTCCTCCCCATCTTCATATAGTCCCTCTTCGTATCACCCCACCATAGATATATTCTATCTACACTTCATCCCTCCGACACTTCATCACCATATTTCGCATCTCACCCTTTGTCATACGTTGATATAACTCACTAAAGGTGGGCTACACCAGTGTATCATAGTTATGATCTAGTAGACCCCTCCTCCTCTGTTCCTTTTATACATCAGACTTCGAGTTCTCCACTCCATCAGAGTTGGAGCGCACCAATCGACCGCACCACAACTCCCTTTAGCAGTCCACTCCTCCTCCTTTTGTACAACACACCCCTCCTCCGTTTGTAAAGGCTACCTCACATCCCATCACACAGTCCACCTCTCCTCCCTACATGCAGGCCACCCCTCCTCCCTTTATGCAATCCACCCCTGATCCCATAGTTGACCCTACACCTGATTGCTTTATCCATGCTGGTCCCTCAGTGTATCTACTAGGTACGATGATGATTATGCCGCAACTGCTCTTTCCCTCCATGAACTGCCTGCTGAGGAGGTTCGACGTGATCCTAGTGGAAGGGTCATCATCCAGTCCATGGGTAAAGGGTAAGTAATAACATTTTTAGAATTAATTACATTCTTTGTAAAGTGAATGCTTAACAATGTTACTTGTATGTTTTTTAGCTGGACACCAAACAATTATACTATTGAGGCTATTGGTCATTGCATCAAATCATCATTTAAGGGTCCCTATCATCATTATGATGTCATGATTGAGGAAGACTAACTTAAATGGTGGACAGACTTTAAGGTAATTTAATTTAAACATCAACTATAACTATTGTCGCAACTGGAATCGCGACGGGACGACGATCCGAAAAGAATTAATATAAATATTATTTGAAAATTTAGAAAAAGGAGAGTCGCCACCATAGTTTAAATGGAAAACTATAGGAAAACAAAAAAAAATTGAGGATAAGGCTAGTTTGCAAAAATCGGATCTAAGTCCGGGAGTCGGTTACGTGTGGGAAAGGTTTTAGCACCCCACAACGCCCGTCCTAAGATGGTACCTTTAACTAAACAAGTACAATGAGTGTGATTTTCAAAATTTTTACTTTCCAAAAGAGACAAAATGAAGATAAAAACAAACAAAAATATTTTTTTAATTTTAGGGGACCCGATAAAGTTTGACCTTGCTCCTACGTATTTCCATCAAGGATGGAAAATCAGGGTTACTTAGTTCTTTGGAGATTATTTGTTTGAGGTGTTTGATACATTTTTTTTAATTTTTGGAAGTTTTGTTATATTTTTGAAAATTTGGTATTTTTATATATTTTGAAAATTAGATATTTTTTTATATATTTTTATGAGAAAAATTCGTATTAAATATGTTTGACGCGTGCAGTCATTTGAATATCTAAATGGAATAATGAAACTTTTTTGAATTAAACTTCATATGACACGAGCGGTCATTTAGACATTTAACCGAAATTTATTTAAAAGTATTTTTATTAACAAAATAATATAAAAATGAAACCAAATAATAATATTTAACAAATAAAGCCATGACTATATTTATTATGGAGCCACTCTTTTACTCATTTATTCTCTTCTTTTTTATCTTCAATTTACTCTCTTTTTTAAGGTTATTAAATAATCCATTGCAGCAGTGCCCTATTTAATCAACTTTCCCTTTTTTCCAATCCATTGAATGCCAAAAGCCATGTGGTTTGCTTTTTATTATTATTCAATTCATCCTCTGTTTTACTTAGTACCGCATAAACAAAATGGCCAATCATACAAAGCCACCTAGCACTTCACTTTCTTATTTCACTTAATTGATTATTTTTTTATTCCATTCACTTACGTCACTCTCTACACTTCTTTTTATTCATTAAATTCTCTTTTTCTTTTAATCCTTTTATGTAAAAAGCAAAAAGCGAAAGCCTCCCACTCACTATCTAATTGCATTCTGTGCCACATTAATTCTTTTACTGTTTCATTCCCTTTTTTATTTTCACACAGCCTTATCTTTCTTTTTTTTCTTTCTTTATGCTCCAAACTTATAAACTAATTGGGCCAAATCTGAACCAAGCCCAAATGACAACCTTTTCAATTGAACCTAATTAAGTTTAGGAAAATTATACTTTGACACTCCTTTTTCTCTTACCTCCATTTGACACTCCGATGTGGTAGTGTCGTCCTGCGTGGCAAAGAAAGAGAAACACAGATGGTTTTCTGCTTACGTGGTTCATGTTTGTCTTTTTGCAAAGGGTGTCTTTTTTTATTTGCCATCTGTAAAATGCAGGGCAATTTGAGAGGGAAAAGCAGATCTCATTTTCTCATTGCACTCATTAACCCCGCATGCTCTGGAGGAGAGAGAACAGAGGAAACAACAAGATTTGCGTTCCTTCTGTAAGATTCACATTCCTTCTGCAAGATTCGCCTTCCTTTTCCCTAGCGTCGAAGCTTTACCGTTTGCATTGGTGGTATTAACCCTAAACCCTAAGCTTTCTTGGTATGAAACATGTTTGCTGTGTGTCGATGCTTGCTTCGTTTAGGGTTTAGGATTTGTTCATATGATTTGGTTTTGCTTGTTAGTTATGCATGTATGTGAAAAATGAGATCTTGCTGTGTTCTGGGTTGCTGGTGTCGATGTTTGCTTCGTTTACGGTTTAGGATTTATTCACATGGTTTGATCTTGCTTTTTGGTTATGTCTGTACATGAAAAAAAATGGTTTGTCGATGTGCTCTGGGTTGAAGGTGTCGATCTTTGCTTCATTTACGGTTTAGGGTTTATTCACATGGTTTGATCTTGCTTTCTGGTTATGCCTGTACGCGAAAAAAAATTGTTTCTTGATGTGTTCTGGATTGATGGTGTCGACGTTTGATTCGTTTATGGTCATGGGTTTGTTTACATCGTGTATGTTCTAAAACTAGACACAGCGAACCACTTAGGTGAACTGAGCTAACCACTTAGTGCTTTCACCACTCAAACAAATGCGTGTGTTCCAAAAGTACACACAACGAACCACTTATTTGAACTGAGCGAACCACTTAGTGTTTTCACCCCTCAAACAAATGGGTGTGTTCCAAAAGTACACACAGCGAGCCACTTATTTGAACTGAGCTAACCACTTAGACATTCCACCCCTGAGACACCTCTGTGTGTTCCAAAAGTACACACAGCGAACCACTTATTTAAACTGAGCGAACCACTTAGACATTTCACCCCTCAAACAAATGTGTGTGTTTCAAAAGTACACACAACGAACCACTTATTTGAACTGAGCGAAGCACTTAGTGTTTTCACCCCTCAAACAAATGTGTGTGTTCCAAAAGTACACACAGCGAACCACTTATTTGAACTGAGCGAACCACTTAGACATTTCACCCCTCAAACAAATGTGTGTGTTCCAAAATTACACACAGCGAACCACTTATTTGAACTGAGCGAACCACTTAGACATTTCACCCCTCAAACAAATATGTGTGCTCCAAAAGTACACACAGCGAACCACTTATTTGGACTGAGCGAACCACTTAGACATTTCACCCCTCAAACAAATGTGTGTGTTCCAAAATTACACATAACGAACCACTTAGGTGAACTGAGCGAACTACTTAGACATTTCACCACTCAAACAAATGTGTGTGTTCCAAAAGTACGCACAGCGAACCACTTATTTGAACTGAGCGAACCACTTAGACATTTCACCCCTCAAACAAATGTGTGTGTTCCAAAATTACACACAACGAACCACTTATTTAAACTGGGCGAACCACTTAGACATTTGACCCCTCAAACAAATCTGTGTGTTCCAAAATTACACACAGCGAACCACTTAGGTGAACTGAGTGAACCACTTAGACATTTCACCCCTCAAACAAATGTGTGTGTTCCAAAAGTACACACAGCGAACCACTTATGTGAACTGAGCAAACCACTTAGGTGAACTGAGCTAACCACTTTGGTGCTTGTGGGTTCTCGGATGTCATACTCAGTGATACACTTAGGATTCCTAAAGAAATCTTTATGTTGGGTGTGATCTTCACGGTCAATAGTGCCATACAGTTGCTGCTGCAGTCTTGTTGGACTGATTTTGCAAAGTCTGTGACTTGAAATCAGGAAATGTATTTGTGTTTCAAAATATTAAAAAGGCATGGTTTTAGTTTTAACCTTGTTATTTTTCTATCATATAGGCCAGACATGAAAATAACATATCCAAATCGCAATTCCTGGCTTCTTAATTTTTTCAAAGACTAATACATTTCCTGCTTTTAAGTTATTGTCCTTTACAAAATCGGACCAACCAGACTTCAGCAGGTATTTTGTAGTGTTACTATTTGACGAAGTGAGGTATTCATGCCAGTTTGTTTCTTTAGAAATCAAAAAACTCACTCTGTTAAGTAGGTTTTGGTGCTTGTGGGTTCTCGGATGTCATCCTCAGTGATACACTTAGGATTCCTAAAGAAATATTTATTTTGGGTGGTGATCTTCACGGTCAATAGTACCATACAGTTGCTGCTGCAGTCTTGTTGGACTGATTTTGCAAAGACTGTGACTTGAAAGCAGGAAATGTATGTGTGTTTGGAAAAATTAAAAAGGCATGGTTTTGGTTTTAACCTTCTTATTTTTCTGTCATATAGGCCAGATATGAAAATAACATCTCTAAATCGCAATTCCTGTCTTCTTAATTTTCTTAAATACACATACATTTCTTGCTTTTAAGTTATTGTCCTTTACAAAATCGGTCTAACCAGACTTCAACAGGTATTTTGTAGTGTTACTATTTGACGAAGTGAGGTATTCATGCCAGCTTGTTTCTTTAGAAATTGAAATACTAACTCTGCTAAGTAGGTTTTGGTGCTTGTGGGTTATCGGTTAGTGCTTTCACCTCTTAGTGCTTTCACCTCTCAGACAAGTCTGTGTGTTCCTAAACTACACACAGCGAACCACTTATGTGAACTGAATGAACCACTTAGTGATTTCACCCCTCAGATAATTCTGTGTGTTCCAAAACTACACACAGCGAACCACTTATGTGAACTGAGCGAACCACTTAGTGCTTTCACCCCTCAAACAAGTCTGTGTGTTCCAAACTTACACACAGCGAACCACTTATTTGAACTGAGTGAACCACTTAGTTCTTTCACCCATCAGACAAGTTTGTGTGTTCCAAAATTACACACAGCGAACCACTTATGTGAACTGAACGAACCACTTAGTGATTTCACCCCTCACACAAGTCTGTGTGTTCCTAAATTACACACAGCGAACCACTTATGTGAACTGAACGAACCACTTAGTGCTTTCACCCCTCAGACAAGTCTGTGTGTTCCAAAAGTACACACAGCGAACCACTTATTTGAACTGAGCGAACCACTTAGACATTCCACCCCTCAAACAAATGTGTGTTCCAAAAGTACACACAGCGAACCACTTATTTGCACTGAGCGAACCACTTAGACATTTCACCCCTCAAACAAATGTGTGTGTTCCAAAACTACACACAACGAACCACTTATTTGCACTGAGCGAACCAGTTAGACATTCCACCCCTCAAACAAATCTGTGTTTTCCAAAACTACACACAGCGAACCACTTATCTGAACTGATGTAACCACTTAGCTGCTTGTGGGTTCTCAGAGGTCATGCTTTAGTGATAAACTTAGGATTCCTAAACAAATATTTATTTTGGGTGGTGATCTTCACGGGCAATAGTACCATACAGTTGTTGCTGCAGTCTTGTTGGACTGATTTTGCGAAGACTGTGAGTTGAAAGCAGGAAATGTATGTGTGTTTGAAAAAATTAAAAAGTCATGGTTTTGGTTTTAACCTTGTTATTTTTCTGTCATATAGGCCAGATCTGAAAATAACATCTCTAAATCGCAATTCTTGTGTTCTTAATTTTCTCAAATACACATACATTTCCTGCTTTTAAGTTATTGTCCTTTACAAAATCGGTCCAACCAGACTTCAGCAGCTATTTTGTAGTGTTACTATTTGACGAAGTGAGGTATTCATGCCAGCTTGTTTCTTTAGAAATAAAAAAACTCACTCTGTTAACTAGGTTTTGGTGCTTGTGGGTTCTCGGATGTCATACTCAGTGATACACTTAGAATTCCTAAAGAAATATTTATGTTAGGTGGTGATCTTCACGGTCAATAGTACCATACAGTTGCTGCTGCAGTCTTGTTGGACTGATTAAAAAGCCATGGACTGATTACGTATGTGTGCCAAAATTACACTTATCTGAATTACACACAGCAAACCACTTATGTGAACTGAGCTAACCACTTATCTAGGTTTCTATTATTTTTTTTGTTCATTATATTGTACTATTGAGTAACGACGTAATTTGTTTATTGACATGTGTTATGCAAGCATAACAATGACAACAGCTCAAAGTTCCGGATCGAAGGTATTTGTC
>Ga0209700_107860_pt1 | contig 14465 bp, 4 predicted proteins | sample SiratroredBW_FD_187528 | JGI IMG/M metagenome (GOLD analysis project Ga0209700, IMG submission 187528) | Root nodule microbial communities of legume samples collected from California, USA - Siratro red BW (SPAdes) (version 2) | ecosystem: Host-associated > Plants > Roots > Nodule | place: USA... | reverse complement strand
AAATTATTTGAAAATGCGAATTCAATATATATATATATATATATATGTATGTATATATAAATGTTAAACTAGTCGTAGTTAAAAATAAAGATTAAAAAAATATCAGAAATTTAAAATTAATGTAAAGACTAAAAATAAAAGTAATCATACTACAGAAATTAAAGACATATTTAATACTTACTTAATGTAAATATAAACTCACTTTAAATGTTTATTAGCATAACATCGTGGGTTATAATAGTTTTACTTTACTCAAATAAGAGTATATCAATGTATAAAATAAGGCTTATAAAATATACAGCTGCAATTGAAGTTAGACTATTTTTTGCATTTTTATGCAAAAAATGAAAACCTAGAAATTGAAGACGTCAATTAAATATGTACCAACCATTTTATTATGATTACAACTTGAGAATAATTTTTGAAACAAATTAATAATACTAGCAAATTTCATTTCTCAAGATAGAAATTCTGTGGAAAACCTATAAGAATAATGTAAGAGTACATCAATGTTTAACAATACATTTACAAACTCAACCCATGAAATAGTAGTGAAGAAAATGGTAAATAGTATCAAGTAAATACACAATTTGTGATTATTTGTGATAATATTATTGAGTAAATCACCCACTTCTTCACGATATAAATCAGTATTTATTTAGTCTCGAAATTATAAAACTTAATATCAAATTGGTCTTTAAATATTATAACTTAATAATAAAATAGTATAGAAAAAAATTAAAGAATGACATAATTTTAACAGTTAATATATGTAAGAGTTAAGTAAAATTTCCATTCTTAAAAAGTATATTTACGAGAACATTTTCTTTGTCTCTTCCTAAATATTTTCTTTTTTATTTAAATGCTATTATATATATATATATATATATATTTGATAATTAGACATTGATTGGCAAATCCCACTGGCTGACGTAGTTGGTGGTGTTCGCACGAACATTTCATAAAGTAATAATATTTTTTGTTTCCATTCACAGAAGAATAAAAAAAGCATTTTCACTTTACCATAAAAATAAAAATGCTCGCTTTTTCACATCGCAGGTAAGGACAACACACTAAAATTTGCATTTTTTTTTCTTTTTCTTTCTTTCATGAGTTTGCAAAAGTGTTGAAAAAGTTTTGAATAGAGAAAAGTGAACACAGCATCTTCTTACAAGAAAGTATTGAATGTGTTCATTTACCTATTTAATTTTAATCTATTTATAGACTTATAATACATCTTCCTATGGATGGACTTAGATAATTACCACAAAGATTCTAAAGGTTAAACGTGTTTAATTAGAGAATAATTTTAAATTTAATTATTATCTTTTGTTTCAGATTTTCAACATGTATTTGGTCATGCAATCCAAAATCATCTCAAGCTTCTATAATATACAACAGTTACTAACAACATACTGGTATTTTCTTAAATATATTAGTTTCACTAGTTTAGAAATGAAACATGAAATAAAAAAAATTTACCTGAATTATTTTATATATTAAAAAATATAGTTTGTAGTTACAATTATGTGACATTATTATATTAGGGAACTCACTCTTAATTTTGTTTCAATGAAAAAATATAACTATTTTTTTTGGAAATTATGTAATTTATAATTCCTAATGTTACTTCTTTTTATTGTAAAATAAATATTTTTTTTAATTCTTCATAAACTGTTTTTTACTTGATAATCAACATTCTTACTTGATCAATGAAAGGAATGGAAAGTTACATAAATTAAGTAACTTTAATGAAATATTTATTGAAGAAACAGTTACTAAATCAGAAAAATATAATATTGAAAATGCTACAAATATAAATCATATTTCTTTTATAAAAAATAGGCGCGTGTTTTTTATATTAAAGAATTGAGAAGGAGAAGATAATGTCCCAACCTAATTTGGAAAAATAATTTTTAATTATAAAACATTCATAAATATATTTACATTGCAGATGAGCGAGAACTTGAAAAAAATTACGAGAAATGGTAAATCACACCTTTAAAAAGTAAAAATGTTATTTTACAATTTATTTTAATAATATATATTATTATTTTAATTTAATAGTAAAAAATAATTAAAATAGTTGAAGTAGATGTTTTTTTAGAGGTGACAACCACATTCTTATAAGACTTATTAGGGGTAGGGTACTCCTCTTTGAGTCAAATAAGAAAAAAGTGATATACAGTAAACTCTATTAAAACAACTTTTACAACAATTTTTTTTTTGTATATTTTTTATTATTGTGTCATATAATAAACATCGACTAAGAGAAAGATAAACCCAAAAAGGTATTATTTTACAAAAATGTTATTCAAACTTTTGTATAAATAAAATTTATTTAAATAACAAATATTATATACAATAAAGTTATTTATTTGAGTAATTAACACAATTATATACTAAGCCTACTAATCAAATTGTAAGAGTGGATTCCTAATTGGTAAACGTAATTAGTGAAATTTCATTAATTTAAACTAATAAGAAAATGTCTTAAGGACACTTATCTGCTTTAAAATGTCTTTTCAGAATGATTTGGAGCTGCTAACGTTATAAACATTTTTGGTTCAGACCTCACTCACTCCTTTGCAAGTCTCAATCTGAGTTTTCACTTCATAATTTTCTGATTCTCTCTCTTTCTCCTTCTCTCTCTCTAATGGCGGCACCCTTTCAATCTGTGGCTGTAAGTTCCAATCTTTCTCTCTCCCTATTTCTGAACACTCAGGAATTTGTAAAGACACTATTGGGCTTTTGCTTTTGAGGCCACTATTCTTGCTTCTGCTGCATTAGCAATATGGGACCATTTTTTTTCTTTACCTCCCCAACTCCAAAAACCTTTTCTTTAGGATGCCATTGTTGTATTATACTCTTCCTTGTGCTAGATCTGAAGCTGTGAGGCTCCTTCCCATGCTTAAATTGCAAGTTGGAAATAGTTTATGCTCTGCTCGATTTGGTTGCTGTCTAGAGTTTTCAGGAAATGAAACACTTTGCACTTTTTTTTTTTTTTTTTCAGTTTTCAATCTTTATTTGCTGTTGTGATTTGGTACTCATTCTGCTAAGTTCCTCATTTCTGATTCTGCATGATATGTTCGTGGCCAAGAGGATATTTGCACTGAAAATTAAGAATCTTTTTGTCTTTTTCCTTCTGGGAAGTGTTTGCAAGATCCTCTAAAACATGGGAGGGGGCAAAGCGGTTTGGACTGAAAATACCCGTTTCATTTCAAGTTATCATGTCTTAGATAAGCTTGTTGGATTTTTCTTTTTGCTATAGTTTGAGAAAAAGGTTTGGATTTTACCTTTTTCTAGTTTACCAACAAGAGAGAGAGAGTGAGAGGTTATCTTGATTGACCACTGGGACTGATAGGTGAAGTTAAATTGTATGCTAAAATTGTTCCGCAATCAACATGCACTAAAAGTAGTGCATTCATGAAAATCTTAAGGTGTCTTTAATTGGATTTCCCTGTACCATCTCATAAGAAGGAATCTTCTGCTTACTAATTTATTCAATAAACGTAGGTGTTAAATTATGAGCAAACGAATTGGTTGTGTACAGAATGCGAAGGAAGGGCTAGATAGCACACCGATTTGTGTTCTTATTAATTAAAGATGTGAACACAAACAGATGATACTGGTGCTTAAGAGCATGTTTGGACACAAGTTAACAGGGCCATTTGATGTGAATTTTCATGTACAGATAGAAGCTACTAGTTGTAACTATAGCATCTTTTATGTGTTTGAGGTTATTTTCTTTCCTTCCTAATGTAATGTATCTCCATACACACTGTAAATGTTTGCTGGATTCAGGTACTATGCTGTTGTTCCCTATAGTGAAAGATGAAATTGAAGTCTAAGAAAGGATGGAAGTCCATTGTGCCTCTTCATTTGAAAGGAAAATCATCTACCCGTTTTTCTTTATTTCGCAAAGTCAATTCAGCTGGCTATGGACCTGGCAGAACACCAGTTTATCTGAATGTGTATGACTTGACACCTATGAATGGTTATGTGTATTGGGCTGGTCTTGGTATCTATCACTCTGGTGTAGAAGGTGCAGTTTAAAGCTTTGATGTTGAATTTTGATTCTCTTCTCTTAATGCCAGCACATTATGACTTTAGTAATCTTCTGGCTTTTTTCTCAAATGTATTTTCTAGAGCTCGGGCTTGAGGGATATAAGACACCTCCATTTAAGTATGGATTGCATTTCCAGCATAACAAGAGAGTCAGATAGGGGATGAGACCAAAGTTTTAATCCTTGTGTTATGATACACCATTTCAACGTTGTCAAGTTTTGCTAGGTCATACATTGTTACTGGATATTTTTCTGGAGTGTGCGATAATGATGATTTAGTGAGTCTAATGCTTATAATTAGTGATAAATTCATGGAGAGGAATGTTACCGAAACACTAACACACTTTTTACCATGAGATGAATTTTATTAAGACTTAGAGAATAACATGGGTCTTATCTTAGTCTCTATTCAATGAACGTTAGTATAATTTGATTAGAGATAAGGTCAATTTATAATATTTAAGTAGATAAAGACTTATATTATCTGATAAATTTTACGTGCACTCTACAGTTCATGGTGTAGAATATGCATTTGGAGCTCATGACTACCCAACAAGTGGTGTTTTTGAGGTTGAACCTCGACAATGCCCTGGCTTCAATTTCAGGAAGTCAATACTGATAGGAACCACAGCTCTGGACTCTAGTCAGGTTAGGGAATTCATGGAACGGCAGTCAGCAAGCTACAATGGTGACACATATCACTTAATTGTTAAGAATTGCAACCACTTCTGCAAAGACATCTGTTACAAGCTGACCGGGAAATCCATTCCGACATGGGTAAATCGATTGGCCAGGCTAGGTATTTTCTGCTCTACTTATTTCATTCAGATGGTAGTACACTTTTGCTAGATGGTTAGATGTTCTTGTCTAGTTCGTGAGTGGTTTTTACCCTTATAGTTTGCATTGGTTTATAATTAATGGCATAGTTGTATGAATAGGAAAATGTTGTTTTAATAGCATAGTTAAACTTTTTACAAGTTGATATTTGGATAAATTTATTTCAATATTTAACGTGTGCACAAACTTATTTTGTTTATTTCCACTTATTTTCGTTTCTTAAAAATGTTTATAACCAAGTCCTAACTCAAACAAGTAATTGAGTGATTGAGAGTTTCGACTGACATTTCCGTGTTTTAGAGAAAACTAGTAAACCCAAAGTGATATTGTGTGATCGATCCTCTCATACGTGACTAATGTTGACTCCTTGTGACAGGTTCAATCTGCAACTGCATTCTTCCTGAAGCACTAAGGATTTCTGGTGTGGGGCATGATCCTAATTACCAGCCTCAAGACAGTGAAAAGAAAAAGCTACGAAGTGGCTTCAATTGTTTGTCCTCAATCTCAACGCGTCAAAAGCACCTCTCCACTTCTTCACTTTTTCTACAGTCACCCTTAAGAGGCTGTTTGTCATCGTCATGGCCCTCCTGGGAATTGAGAAAATCCATTAACCGTTCCTTCAAAGAAAGATAACTCAACTTTGAGAAACTAGGAAATCGATGATTGTACCAATCTTGTTTATGCTAGTCTTGTAAGTAGTATTTCTGTTTCGTCACTCAACTTCATTTTCTTTTCTTGTCTTTTCCCGTTAAACCCCTCTCCTGTTTTTTTTATTAATTCTGGTGCTACCTCTGCCATTCATATGTTCATCTGTCCATTTGAAACTAAGATTGATCCTTTTCAAGCTGTAGCGGAAAATTATAATTGAGAGCATCGCCACACTATGACATAGTCTACTATTTGTTTTTGTTTTTGTTTTTATTTATACATTACCATGTAATGTGCACCAGAAGTTCCATTCCAATTGACTGCCCAAGGTCTTTTGAAATACACTTGAAGTATATATAATTTGAGTTCAATAGTTTAATGGTAATGAACTCAACATAAAAAAAAATTAAAAACTCTAAATAAGAAATCATCGCTAGTTTAAAGATAATTACTGTTAAATGAACGAATTAACTAATAATATACAGTGTTTGTGATTGAATTATAGTAAAAAAATTTATACTTTTACACACTACTTTCTTAAAATTTTACAAATTTTAGTATACGCAATACGTCAGGCATTTTTCCCAAACGTGATATTCTTCTCACCCTACCATGATATATTGATGGAATACATGGGAACATTTGAACAAGTAAATTCAACAGAAAAGCTAGTTTAAATTCTAAAATTTATAAAAAATCAAATTAAATATTTTACATATCTACGATCTTCCCTGCACCCCTAATTCCTCGACGACCGTGAGCTTAAGCACTTGTTAGCTTGAAATCATTACTAGGTTACCGACTAGTAACCTAAACCTTCCCAATCAAAAATTGAAATAATCAGAATCAGCGATTATATGGTAAATCACCTCATTTCGGAGAGCAACTCCCAAAACCTAGGCAAACTGAGCGACCATTCACATATGAATCTAGCCCAGTACCGAATTTCCTAAACTATCTTTTTCTTTCTTAACACAGTACAACCATACCAGCGAATACACTGACCATAAAGTCAAGTTAGCATTGGGAAAACAAACCTGCAGGAACATAAAACAAATGATTAAGATCAAAGTTACATGGCCTTTCTAAAAGAGTATCGCTTACTTGTTAGAAAAAATTTAATACAATCTAGTGACTTTTCTCTATAAGTGTGGAACTTTCAATTGAAACCTTGTGTTTCTTCTCTCATCTATATCATAACATAAACACAAGTAAAAGATTTACGGAAGAAGATACAAGGCTTATGTTAAGATGCTTTAATCCTTCGTGCCTCAATAAAAGTGATATAACAGGATGATTCTAAAGCAAAATAACTTGGACTGCCAGGGTGTAACAACATATTTTCCCCCATCACTACTATGTAATAAAAGAATTAGGATAGTTCTGATTCTATGCACTAGGGTGTAAATTTTCCTTTTTTGCAATATGTTCTACCCATTATATAACCCACTGTTTCACAGGAATAGGAAATTGATTGCTTCATTCACACTAATACTCTTCTGCCCTTTACTCTTTCTGATATCCATTTTGCAATTCATCATTTATGTTAATTTTCTTAAGAGTTAATGCTTGAAAGAGAAGTCATAAAATTATTAAAAACTACAGACTCGTAAAAGTAGTGACATTCTACCCCATTACCAAAGCAAACGCTATAATCACAATCATAGCTTGAATACACTATAAACATTAACTCTTGAATTGGCGCTTCAGCAGCAGATAACTAGCAATTAATTAAAAATCGTCGCTGACCAGTCATTATTTACAATCAAGTTACACAAGAACATATTAGCATTGAAAATGTAAACACCCTTCACTTAAATTCATATGCAAATACTCAAAATATGTTTTTGTTTGGATGAAGAAAACACGGAATAATATTAATTTTCTCTAGTCTGGTTAAAAATTATGAAAAAAAAAAATCATTCATAGAAACAAAAGCTCAATTTTTTCCTTCTATTTTTTCATAGATTGAAATTTAAAACTTTTCTTTTCCCCCTCATTTTTCCCCACTCTAGCAAACATAGGGTAAATGTCAATGAGACTACTGACCTACTGGAACTAAATAACATTTGAGATGCGGCCATGAAATTATCAATTGGTGATGCAAAACACTATGCAGGCTACTATTTACCGTTGAGGGCTGCATGGTATATTCGTTTTTCAGCTAGCCCAATATCTGAAAGTAACAAATTTCCCTGCAAGCAAAACAAATAAACAATATCAATCTCGTATCCACTACCAGCTCCCGATTAAACAGTACAGAGTCCATTATACTCGCCTCTATCTATAAGTAACCACTGCATAGTGAATGCATAACATCGGGTCAAGTAAATTTGCAGGAAAGGATTTGGAAATAAAGAACATAAAGAGGAATGGAGATTTTGATTTTAACCAACTGGTGAAGTGAAAATTAATAGGAACATAAATAGATATTATACCTAACAGCTATAATTTAATCTGTACCAAAAACTTCGCGCCCATACTCAAATAACTACTGTCATTCAATCTTGTATAAAATTTTCAAAACAAGATGTACCAAAATATTCCTACTTGACAACATTATTCCACTCCAATTATTCAAAATTTCAGTTAATAAAATTGATAATAATATTCACTCGATGTGTTCCTTTTGGTCTACTACCAAGCACAGTTTACACTCACTGCTTTTATTCAGTTTTTCAATAATTTAAATCGCCTCCAACAGTGTATAAAGAGTTCACACACAAGATGTCAAACAAAGAAATACGGATCACTCAATCATGTACAAACTATGGTATTCTAAAAATTGGAACGCAAGATCATGACAAAAACTTAAAATTTTGATGAAGTGACCAAAATCATTTTCTAAAGAATTATTGAACAGCATTAGCATGAAATATTACATTAATTCAAATATGCACACACTAATAGATTACTCAAGTCCATCTAAGGGTGGTGATTGTGTATGAGCCACAGAGGTGAGGTAGAAGGCAATACAATTGGTAGGTTTTGTTTCAACTGCCACGACTCACTAATAGATTACTCACGGCAGCAGGGAAAAGAGGAGTGAGGAAGCTGTGTATTTTGTTAGAGGAAATGATTACGAGCAGAGAGAGGGCTAGGGGGAATTGGACGGTCAACGAGAAAGGAATTGGGTCCTTTAGGCATGCAGGACATAAGACCCGTCAAAGACCATGCAGGGTCTACCACATCCATCTTTTCTTTTCATTAATGTTATCATGTTGCTTCTGTTTTGGGGAATCACGAAAAGGTCTTCCGCTGCTTTTATCAAAGATATTCAAAGTTTTATCTCTCTATCAAAACACACGGATTCTCAGTTACATAAACATTGATTCCATCTATAGAATAGAACAGAATAAAATCCTGTTAGGATGTCGTTCTTCATATTAATATTTTAATTATTTAAGGGGGAGTCACATACCTCGCTTGCCATCAACCTTCTAACATTATTAGCATATAGTTTGGGATCATCCTGCTCCTGCTGCGAGGGATAGTAAATGGGCAACTGTGTCACCTCCATATAATTCACAAACTGACAGAGAATTAAAATCACATGACGTACCTGCCAACAACATATGTATATTACACTTTTAAGAATGTAGCTGAGGGATAGGGCAATCATTCAAAATTACATAACCAGCTAGATTCAATGAAAGCCATCATTAGCTCAGCATTAGGAATGTAAAGACAACTTTTATTTTAAAAGAAAAATTGATTGCAGACGAGAACATTTTGTTTCTCCTAGACGGTTAGCACCACTCCTTGAAGTTTAAAGCACAAGAGCTGATCTCTATTGGTCCTGAATGAACTAATTATATTTTACATAACTAGAAAACAATTTAAACAAACAGTTTAGTGAAAACAGGAAAGTCTAATACTATTCAAATGCTTACGCCAGATATGGATTCCCAGGCAGGGCTAAATCTCTGGTAATGATAACTTAAAATTACAGGAAGTACTGGTGCTTTTGCTAAAAAACCGCCAGTCTTGAATGGAAGGAGAAACTCCCCATTTGTGGTTGTACCTTCTGCAGAATATCCAATACAATTAATTAAATGATTATAAGTACATACATAAATATTTATGAACAATTAAGATTTTCCCTGATCAATTGTGATAGTTATTGACAATATAAACTTATGATATACAAGGAATTATAAACTGGGCGAAAAGTTTAACATTGACTGGAATATGACATGCAAACTGACAAAATATTAAAGTTAATAGAAGTATAAAACTAAAGAACTGTAAGGTATAGATTATAAAGAACTATATTTTAAGACAAAAAATGAGATATAGTTAAAAAATATAATTAACAGATGATCTTTAGGTTCAACAAAGAAAGAGGTTAAACTTCCACCTACATTTACAGGGTTAGAACACGGATGCCATATTCAATTGATTACATATGCTTGTGACTGAAGAAACTATTGTAAATAAAAGTAATATACAAGACGCATATTTCATAAGTTCAAGCAAAAGTGGCATTTATAACAATAACAAAATCAACAGAGGATGACTTTTAACCCTCCATCCTCCTGCCCAAAAAAGAAAACATAAAACTAAGAAGATGATAACCTGGAAATAACATCATTGTTGGAGCAGATGCATTTTGGTGAGCTTCCCGAATTCTCTCAGTGACAACAGCTACAGCAAGAAAGGTCACAGTTTAATTTTACTAGACATTTAACAGACTTAAATATGTCAAGTTGCAACACTAGAATTTATATTTAAACAGAGCATTAAGAATCTAAGATCCTCGTTTGACTTGCCAATCACAGGAATATGCACAGTTGGAAGACAATCCAGACACCCCTACACATGCCAAACAGCTAAAGTTCGTCCAGAAGCCTAGAAAGCAATTCAAAAGCTACAGCAAGCAACCAATTAAAATTACGTATAATAAAATAATACTTAATTTTGATATACTGTTAGCATAAAGAAATTATGACGACAGTAAACCATACATAACGCCACCTAACCGAATACATAAATGAAACCTTACACATTAATATGATTTAGAACTTTATCGTGTATAATCAGTATGAAGTGTTTTACTTGATCCAATCAAGTCATAAAGAGTTATACAGCACAAAAGAAACACATTTAAAACATCTGAATTTTTAAATAGCACAATGATTATTCTTTCACTTTCCTGAAACACCAAATAGTTAAATGATTTAATTTCAACATTTAAATAACTATTTGTCTTCACATATTTCAATTTAAAAATAATTTAATGAAGGCTAGAGACAAACAGGAAAATTTGTAACAAGCTTCGCCAGTTTTCTATGGCAGGGATTTCATACGAATTTAAATAGTGCCCACTTTTCATCCTCACCAATTTCAATAACTTGCTATATGAATATCAGCTTTCAAAACCAACTGTTAACAGGTTTATACTATTGGCCGAGATAGATTTCTGAGACACGATATATTCAAGATAATCCAGTTGGAAGTTATTGAATCAAAATCCATCAACCACTGGCCAAGTATAGACTCAAAATTACAAAATTCAAGATCAAATGCCTCAAAAAATACGAAATTTTTTTCTTTAAAAATTTAAAAATTCAAAATCAAATGATCCGACGGAATTTTCATGCCACTCGAGTATGAAGTGAAGAATCACACAAAAGGGAAAGAGGGACAAAGATGGGATTTACTTTATTAAAATTGCACAGACATTCATAATTATTACAAAGTACATACACACCTGAAACACCCTTAAAGTCCGATGACTTTGATTCCCGTTGAACCAAGACGCAGCCAAGGCACTTACTGTTACAACTCGTGAAACATAACATCATATGTAAGCACAGAATTCTGAAAAGCCTACTTATAAAAGCAGGATAATGAACATTTATGGAGATAAAATGTAACATTCTTGTTGATTAACTTTAAGTTGATCATAAATGAAATTTCATAAAGAGGGGAGCACCCCAGGATCTAAAGATGAAGAAATTGATAAATGACACGGACCTGATGAGACCAACAAGAGGAAGTTTAGCCACTGATCTCTTCATCGATGAGATCCAATATTGAAATAAAAGATTTGAAATTTAGAAAAGAAACGTCAGTTGCAAAACTATATGCCAATAATGAAACATGTGCTTAAGATAACTGGAAGGGAGGAAGGACTTGCCACATCACAAACCTTAGCAACAAAACTCGGGAACGAGGCAGACATGTGATACAAAATATCCAAATATGACACATGATTAGATATTATGACACCGGGTCTTGTGTCTTCAGACTGAGCATTGTTCTCCTTCGTACATTAAAAAAGACAGGAAACAAAGTAAGTAGAAAGAATTGAACAGGAAAAATATATTGTGGGAAAAAAAGAAATGATATGGTAGGAAACCAACTGATCAATCTAATCACTGCCCAAACACATTCCCTTCCTTCACCCTTGAGAAGGACCCAAACGGAGGCACAGTTTCTCGTTAGTTACATTGGAAGTAAAAAGGTAAAGAAAATCAGACAATGCACAACTTTCAGTCCAGGCACGTCTGTGTTCGAATCAGCCTTTGCAAAATTAGTACTAATTGATTTTGTTTAAAATTGGTTTGGAAGTGAAGAAATTAAATTAGTGTCCGGGATGTTTTTATTTAAAAAGAAATTTAATAGTAAATTCCAGTATAAAGTTTTCTAATCAACAGCAAAAACTACCATCGTGAACAGTTATCTAAAATCACGCGGAAACATGATCTTAGAAAATTAACATGAATCCAATGCACTTCCTTCCTGTTTGAAACAATTATGAGCATGTGCATTGAAACAAGAAACCACATCGAAATGTTAAAAAAAAAACGTGGAAGTTACACTTTTTTGCTTCAATCTGAACAAAGTTCAACATAACTGACGTTACTTTCAACCAGACAAAAATACTTGTTTCTCAGTATTGTGAATTGGAAAATTTGTTTCTCCGATTGACAGGTTTCAAACTGCAATCCAAACACACGCTTATAGATGAGCATCCAAACACGCTATTGATAAAGTATATCCACTTTTTGGATTTGATAGTAACGAGATATAAGAAAACGAGTAACATCACAGATGCAGTTATGATCAATCTATATATGGAAAGAGATTATGAAAGCAGAATAGTTTTGCTGCGATTAAGTAAGCACCTGCTCGTTGGGGGTGGTGGTAGCGTTTTCAATGTAACTCTGTGGACTCCGATACGTCTGTGTTATCCAATAAAACCCTAACACGAAGAGCATGAGCCTGGAGAGGGCTCTTCCGCATAGCACAATGACGATCCTCCTCCACCCTACAATGTGCGCGAAATCCTCCTGGTGCTCCTCCTCGCGATTCGGGACAGAGCACATCGTGCAAACCCTACAAATCAAGTAATAGAGCAACAAGATGGTGGTTACCGCCACCACCCTCACCGGAACCAGCGTCACAAGCGCCACGCCGAGCAGCACCTTTTCCCGCGTCGGTAACTCACCGCGTCCCATGGAACCGTACACGTCGCGCCGCACGAACGCGGCGAATTTCTTCTCGAGCTCGCCGGAGGAGGCGGCGTCGGCGGGCTTGAGGAGAGGACGCTGGTCCTTGTTCGGGTCGGGTTGTTTGGGCGGTTTGGGATTGAGGTCTTGGAGTTCGGACTCCATGGATGAGAGTTGGAGCGTTAATCATGTGAGCGGTTTTCCATCTGATTTTTGGATGTTTGGGAGAAAGGAAATGGAAATGGTTTTCTTCTTCTTCTGCAGAAACCGGAGAAGATGAAGGATTCTATTTTCAACTGAAGAAGAAAAGAAATGAGTTTTGCTTTTTCTTTTTAATGTTCGAAAAGGAAAAAAAATATGAGAGATAATTGTGAGCCAATAATTTAAATAACAATAATATTAAATAACAGTTCTATAATTACTAAAATAAAATAATAAGAAAAACAGTTTTCCTAAAAAAATAGTTATTAAAATATTGTAAAAATAAGTGAAAAATGGTGCAAACAAAAACATGTAGATATACATTATTATTTCACTTTAAAAATTTAATGCAATTTTTTTTTTTTTTTGTGAAAAAAAAGTTTGTTTCAAAGTAAAATAATGACAGAGTCATGTAAATAGATTTTTAGATTTAATAATTATATAAAAAACAAATACATGATTGAAAAAAAGTTTATTACTCACATCTACTTGGTAAATATTAACTATTTAAAATAATAATAAATATTTCATATCTTGTAACACCATTAAATGATAATAAATATTTTATATATAATGAGACCTTTAAATTAGAAGAATTGTAATTAAAATGAAATATGAATATTATATTATTTAAATACAGAACTTATATTTTAATATTTTTTAAATTTTTTCATAAATCAGAACTTATATTAAGAATCTTAGTGGAAAACAAAATAAATATATTTGAGTATATTTTTTTTCATTTCAAGTTAGTTTTGAAATTTTTTGCATGCATTGGGACAAAAAGTCTTGTATATAGTCATTTTAGGGTAATTATAAATCTTTGTTAGTTAGAAATTATAAGGTACATTAAATTTTTTTATGTAGAAGTTTAACCTTTATGTGTAATAAGAGAAGTTTAACTTGAATTTTTAATTAGCCTTTAATATATAAAGGGAGTTCTCTGTGTTTTGATAATATTTTGGGATAGATAATAAAAGTTTACTTGATTACATAATTTTAATTTTGATGTAAGATTTGTATTTTTGTTTGTAAATATGTAAATGTTAAAAACAGAGTAGAATACTATTTGAATTTTTGACTAATAAATATTTTTAAAACATTATCTTAATATATTTTATGTGCTTTGTTATTTTTCTAATATATAACGATCATATGTTAGAAGTAAATAATATTATAAGAGAACAAATTTCAACAAAAAGATAGATATATATATATATATATATATATATATATATATATATATATTAAAAAA
>Ga0209700_107859_pt1 | contig 14474 bp, 10 predicted proteins | sample SiratroredBW_FD_187528 | JGI IMG/M metagenome (GOLD analysis project Ga0209700, IMG submission 187528) | Root nodule microbial communities of legume samples collected from California, USA - Siratro red BW (SPAdes) (version 2) | ecosystem: Host-associated > Plants > Roots > Nodule | place: USA... | reverse complement strand
GATTCTGGTTGTGTGGTTTTTATATTTGTTAATTCTTTGAACATCTATAGATTGCATTCTAAGGTTCTTTAAAGAACTTGTATTCTCATTTTGAAAAGAATTAAAAAGGGTTCAATTCACCCCCCCCCTCTTGAACTTAGGCCAAATACTTACTTTAACAGGTTTCTTGTCCCTCATATTCTTCGTATGACGGCTCGTAGTCTAGAGGTAGACCATATGGAGGGAACTCCTGACTTGCTTTATTCCCATGATTAGGATTTCGGGTCTATACTGCCCCTTGTTGCGAAGACTGAGCTTTTTCATTTCGGACAGCAATTGCATCTTTTAAAGCCACCATCATCTCAAACATTTGACTCATCTGATTCTTAAGCTGGTCCACGTCGGCTTTCATGCTCTTTTGTGCTTCCTCAAATTTCTCCATGTTCTTACTGTTAGCACGAGTTCTATAGGGATGTCGCGGAATATTTGTCGTTATTACATTGTTGTATTTTTTATTTTATTAAAACATGAATTAGGGAAAGATAGAAAAAAGGAAAAAGTAATTAAATCAAATAAAAATTATAAAATTGCATCTTGTCATTAAAACACATGGAAATTAAACATAGGTCTATTATCGATAGAGAAATCTAAATCGTCTGACCAACAATGTCATTACTGTATATTCAACAAACTTCTATCACTCTCTAGCACGACTAGTCATATTTTTCATTTCCGCCACCAATCCTTTGCAATGCTCTATAAAAGTCTTGACTTCGCTCGGCGGATTAAAGAAGAACAGCGATGACTCAGCCTCGGCTAACATTCTCGGAACTTCATCAATCGCCCCATTAGCCAAAGCAGCCAACTGGGAGAAACATCTCTTCCAGTGCTCTATGGTTCTCTCCTGCTCGGCCATATAACCTTCTATCTGAGTCAACATAGCCTAATACTGCTCCTCTGCTTCAATCAGCTGGCGGTGCACTTCCTCAACACGTTCTTCGCATTCTACCATCATTTCCTTCATATGTTGTTCCATCTCGTTGATTCTGACTTGGAGATCATGCAACCTTCTCAACGCCTCCTGCTTTTCCCTCTTGATGACTTAATATAAGCTCTTCCACTGGCGCTCTGCTGATGAAGCTGTATCACGCTCTTGTGCTCTCATTGTCAACTCAGTGTTGGCAACTGCCAAGTCTTGCTTGATTCTGAAAGTGTAATCCCTTTCTGCCTTCTGCTTTCTCATCAGCTCTTCGTGAGCTTTTGTCCTTTCTTCATAGTCTTTCTTCATGTCCACGTAGTCGTGGCGAAGGCTTTGGAGGTCACTAAGTGCTTTGGCATTCACTCCTTTCAATCTCTCAATCTCTTCTTTCAGACGTTTGACCTCTTTCGACTTGACATCTGGTGCTTGTTCACTGTTTTTCGAGCCAAGGGCATCCAGCTTGAAAGGAAGCTTGACTTCATTTACCCTTTCTGTGACCCATTGGCAGTAAGGAACTTCTCTATTTGTGGCCCATGGTTTAGAGTCCCTATCCATGTAAATCACATTCTTCCAAGCCCTTCTAACCTGTCGTAAGACTTCAGTAGCATTGCCATCCTCATAATAAAATAGCAAGGCAGTCAGAGAAGCAGGCGTTGAGGCGCCTTTTATCGGATATCCGAATTGTCGTTGAGCCAACACCGGATTGTAATTGATGCAGCATTTAGTCTCCATGAGTGGCACATTCGGATACTTTCCACAGGAATACATAAGGTGTGATCTCGACTACCATGAAGGTTGCCATTGGATCTTTGTTTCATTTAGACCAGCAAAGAATTGCTTCCATTCATCTCCTCCTCTTGATTCAGGCCATCGCTTCAATGCTAACTTGACCGGACATTTGAAACCAACTGCTCTCTCCCCAATGCGGGAAACTAGCCAAACATAAAGGGTCGGAAAGCAGCATGCTATCTTCCTCTTTCTTCTTTCTTGCCACAAATCAAGTGTTGCATAGGTGTCAGCTAGTATTGTTTAGACAGTTGCATATCATTGTACCTTATTGAAGGACATGGTGACAAAGAATAGGATGTTTATTGAAGAAGATACCATTGAGTTGGAGGCTAGTTGTAGAACAATCATTCAGAAATCCTTGCCCCTCAAGTCTAAAGATCCTAGGAGTTTTACTATTCTGGTAACCATAGGTGAGTCACTCGTGAGGGAAACTTTGTTGGATTTGGGGGCCATCATCAATCCAATGCCCCTATCTATGATGAAGAGAATTGCTAACCTAAAGGCCGACCTACCAAAATGACATTGCATCTTGCTAACAGATATATCAAGTATCCTGATAGGATGGTTGAAGATGTGTTGGTGAATGTGGGAAATTCATTTTTTTAGTTGACTTTGTGTTGATGATATGGATGAAGATAAAGATATGTCGTTAATTCTTGGGAGACCTTTCATGAAGACTGCTAAAGTCATTATTGATGTGGATGATAGAAAGATGAAAGTGAGATCATAGGATGATGAAGCTACTCTGGATGTTTCTGATGCTCCAAAAGAATGTTAAGAGTAGAAGCTCATCTTGTGAGAAATAAGAAAGAACACAACTAATCATGTGGAAGAAAGTTATTAGATGTTTTAAGTCAACATAACTACAATTTAGAAACATTATTCAAAGCTGAGAAGGTTTATCCAAAGTTGAAGGAAGGGGAAGTGAGACTTGGAAAACTCATCATACTTGACACTTCACAGACGAAGAGTTTCTTCAAAAGATGAAAAGCTAAATGGGCAAACCTTTGGGTGATCAAAAAGGTTAAAGCTGATCAAAAAATTGCACTAGATAGTCCATACTCCAAAAAGACAAAGATGGTGACTAGGGAGATTTGCATCCCAAGTTTCCTTTACCTTGGTTAAACTACTGTCACTCTCAAATACTTATTAACAACCACGATGGTATATACAATACCAGCGCGATTTTCTCTACAATCGCGCTAGTATGTCCATTTTTTTTTTTAATATGGCAACAACTATTTGCTGCTGCCCAAAACCAGAATTCAAAAGCTAGGCAATCATGCACATTCAATAACAAGCCCATCTAGGAATCTCTAAGTACAAAATTCAAAACCTACTCAATTCAAAATTCAATTTTTACACAGTTATACTCTAAGTATTCATAAATATTATATAAGTCTATACATACACTACAAAGTTGTTACAATATACTATAAGTTAGACAAACATTATATAAGTCATACAATATACTATACATACTACAAGTTTACTCTAAGTTATCATTTCTCTTTTCAATGAAGTAAGTTGCCCATTCTTTCCGAATATCTTCTATGGACGTGTGGTCAAGTGGGTCTGGATCTGAGAAAACCTGAAATAGGATAATCGTGTTATTAGTTATCATCATATGAAACTCATCATAATTTTATCTAATTTGAACACTTTCATACATGCTCCCAAGAGTTGGTGATATGGGCTTGGACTATGGTCTTCATCTAATGCATCACATAGTAGTCACATTCCCAACCTCCTTTTTCCTTGTTACACTACAATTTCATCAAAATTAAATCATTAAACAAGTCCACAACGAATTTAATAGGTTCAATTAAGAATAAAAATATCTTAGGCTGCAAGTAACGTAGGGAATGGGATGAGGATATAGATATACTGCCAAGTACATAATAACATTAAATGCACTGAAATCAAAGATGATTAGTAATAACTTGCATATTATACAACCAAGATCAATATTATTTAAAGTTAATTAAATCATACCCTTGTACCTCATGTTTCATTTCATTAGTTGGCTTTCGATGCAAAGAATATAACCAAACCACAATGTTATCCGGAGGACAAACAACCATTAGTTGCCAATGGTTCCTAAAATAATCAATCCATTATTCAAGTTCCCTAAATTACTTAAAATCAAAATATAAAGATCAGTAACTTACGAACTAATAATTGGGGTAAAGTAAATGCTCTTGTTAGATTCTTTAATCCATCTTTGTATATAATTCTAGCATTCCAAATTTTTATTTCCGGACATTTATATGCTTTGGGGCTCAAGGAATCCATAGATATCAAGATTCCCTATGATATCAACTAATTTATTTATGTACCTGCATTGTTAATATCATGAATATCAGTAAAAACATATTCAAGAAATATAAAAATGTGTAACTCTTGAGCATACTTACATCATCCAAAACTAAATGACTGTAATGTTTAACATTTTGGATCTCATGGCGATTTCCATTATATCATTCATGTATACGTACAGTGGCATACCACCATTGTTGACACCAAATACTATATGATCCCACCAATTTGGACAAGGTGAATCATACAAGATGTGGGAAAGCCTAAACAACTCCTAAATTGGATTCACATTTGTCTGGAGTTGCGGCTCAGGACTTGGTGATTTGTGTTTACTACCACCGTCTTATAACAAAAAAAAAAGTAAACTAAATGTATTAATTTAAACAAAATTAAGTATAAATTTAAATAACATGAAGAGAAATTATGACAATCATACCTTATGCTTTTTAGAAATGACCTTTAGGAGATGTGTTGGCCATGTCATAAATGTACCGAGTGCCTACCCCACAAATCTAACCTCTGACGTGGGCTTTGGCACCGTGACATCTGCATGTCTAACTTTTTCGACGACCACTCTCTCAATCGCTACCAACTGAGGAGGATCTCCAGCAAGCATCTTACAAAGATATGAAATATCAGTTTGTAGCTCCTCCTCGTCCTCATCCTCATCGTCATCAGCACAACTACCCTTTGTGCTCACTCTACCCCGTGTAGGTAGTGCTTCATCTTGCTCCATAGGATTGTGTTGTTGGCTCATGCCCATGGATTCAACATTCTACTCCATTTCTTATCTTATTTCTTCTCTCATTTCTCGTCTTAATTCTTCTCTCATCTTAGCTAGTTGGTTTTGTGTGGCTGGTGTCACAGATGAGGAAGACCGAGAAGCTGATCCAAAAACTGTCTTACCCCTACACCAAACCCAGCAGTGCTGACACGACCAGGGTGTTCTTGAGTGCCAATAGTTGTCGTCAGTATATCTTGTTTTTCTTAACTCACAAAACTTCCCTATAAGCTTTGTTGCACCAGGTCATCCTACGAAAAATAATACAATAAAAGTCATCAATTAAATACTAAAAATGAAAAACATTATTTGGTATACTATTTTTGACATTAACTCACAATCCGATGGGCAATCTCTTCAGACTTTGCAGATGTCATCTACCTTTTTGGTTTAGTCCTAGCCAACTTCCATTTCTCATGTCTACTAGGAGGGGATGGAGGAAGTGTTACAATGTTCTCCCATATTTATTCATTATGATCCATTCGTGTAGCATGTACTTCATCAACATCATTTTCCTCATTTATATGACGTAACTGTCTTGAGAATGACGAATTATTAGCATATTGGACTATTTAGTCGTCATGGTTATCGACATCAGGTTCATTTCTCCCTTGGATGACAACTGACCACCTCTCATTTGAAGGATCTTTAACATAAAAAAATTGTTTTGCTTGGTAAGCCATGATGAAAGAATCTTCCTTAGAACTTATCTTTGCGAGATCAACTAATGTAAAACCCAAGTCATCAACATGCACTCCTGTGTTACTATCAACCCATTTCATTTAAATACCGGAACTCTAAATTTGACATAGTCAACTTTCCAAATTTCTTCAATTACACCATAGTAACTTATTGTAGTCATGACAGGATTGTTATCTTTTGAACTAGCAAAGTGCATTGACTGTGCCTCAAGGGTGACACCGTTACTCTGCATTGTACTTTTTTCATCCTCAGTGCTTGTGTAAAAAGAGAACTTATTAATATCATATCCAGACCATGTTATGACATCAAAGTTGGGTCCTCGTGCTAACCATTTCAAATCTTCAACATCACAAGCCCTTTCCCCAATTTTCTCTTTAAACCATTTCAAAAACGTCTTGTTATGTTCATTCAACAACCATTTCTCATTTGCACGTGGATTCATTGACTTCAACAACATTTTGTGTTCATTTAAGAACGGAAGAACATCATTAGTATTGTTCAAAATATACAAGTGTGCTTGAAGTACCTGTTGTTGATCTTTTCGAATTACCCTCACACCTCGTGTGTCTTTGCCTTTATGTCTTCCTTCATACCGAGTTTTTAGGACGTCTATAGCATCTACTTCTAACATATAATTGGTCCAAAACTCTATTGCTTCCTCGACAATAGACCTCTCAACAATAGACGCTTCAGGTCGATATGGATTCTTCATGTACCTTTTAAATATCTTCATGCATTGCTCAATTGGGTACATGCATCGAAAAAACACAGGACCGCATAATCTAATTTTTCTCACTAGATGAACAATTAAATGAACCATGATATCAAAAAAAAGAAGGAGAAAAATACATCTCTAGTTGACACAAGAGAATGATAGCTTCATTTTCTAAGTCATCCAACCCAGTAGGATCAATTACTTTCCTACAAATAGCATTGAAAAATAGGCAAACACGAGTGATGACTTGTCTAACATTTTTTGGTAGAATTTCACGAATGGCCACAGGAAGAAGGTCTTTCATCAAAACATCACAATCATGAGACTTTAAGCCCATAAGTTTCAAATCTTCCATTGAGACGAGGCTTTTGATATTTGAAGAGTATCCTTGTGGTACCTTAACTCCTCGCAAGCACTTACTGAAACTGATTTTTTCAGATTTTGACAAGGTATGACATGCTGGTGGCAAGTAAGTTCGTTTACCATGAGGTTGTGGTTGTAACTCCAACCGAACACCCATTTCAACCTGATCTTTACGAGCATTTATTCCATCATTTGTCTTTCCCTTAATGTTTAGCAATGTCCCAGTTATACATACTATCACAAACATTGTTTTCCACGTGCATTACATCTATGCAATGTCTAACATCTAACTTGGACCAATATGAAAGTTCAAAGAATATCGATTTCTTCTTCCATATGTTTTTCACACCACTATGCTTGGTAGCTTTCCCATAAGTCACTTCAATGTGGCTCACTCGATTATAAACTTTGTCACCAGTTAAGGGTGGATGTGCAATTTTGTCTTCCTGACAACCATTAAAAGTTTTTTTTCAACTTCTGATGGCCAATGTAACATGTCTTCCTCCCATATTTTAGCTGATGGTAACTCGTGTTCTCTTCACATATTGGGCAAGAATGATGTCTTTTGACACTATAACCACTAAGATTTCCATATGCTAGAAAATCATTAATAGTCCATAGTAACAATGCTCGCAAATTGAAATTGACTTTTTCATATACATTAAAAACCTCAACGCCTTCATCCCATAACAACCTCAAATCTTCTATCAAAAGACTTAGATAAACATCTATGTCATTCTCGGGTTGTGGTCCTGATATCATCATAGACAACATCATATACTTTCTCTTCACGCACAACCACAATGGCAAATTATAAATAATTAGCAAAACAAGCCATGAACTATGTTTTCTACTTAAATTACCATATGGATTCATTCCATCTGTTGCAAGACCAAGTCTGAGATTTCTTGGATCCCTTCCAAACTCAGGATATAAAGAGTCGATTTTCTTCCATTGTGGTGAATCGGCAGCATGTTGTAACAACCCACCACATTTTCTTCCATTTGCATGCATGTCAAGTTCTTTGCATCATTAACATTGGCAAAAAAATGTCTTAATCATGGTATGATTGGAAGATACCACAATACTTTTGCGGGAGGACCCTTTTTCATGTCATTATCATCATCGTCATTATCCTTTACTTTAAGAACAAGTTTGAGTTTGAAGGATTGCATAAGTATGCCGGGGATATCCCAAATTTCAACCCATCATAAGCATAAATATTAGAGAAAACATAAAATGTCTGGGATCGAACATCCCTGGACTCAACCCCAACACGTCATCACAGGCATAAATATTAGAGAAAACATAAAATGACGGGGATTGAACATCCCCGGACTCAAGCCCAACATGTTTTGATCAAGATACTAAAACTAAAACAATTCGAGCATTTGATAAATAAAAAAACATACCTCTTGTAGACAAAGGTAAAGCGCGGAAAGATGTTGAAATGCCCAAAACGCAAATGCAGTAAACAACAATCTAGCAAACCGAATTGAGGAAAGTAGATCAAGAGAGTGAAAATGAGAACAGGGGAGAAGCCCCTGTCAATTTTATATTGATTTTCTTCCCCTTCAATTAATGTGAATGATTATAGGAGACATTTTTTATTTGAAGTAATGTTTATTAGTCTGATATGGGTTTGGGATTGTGGAAGTACCTTTTAGCTTGTACTGGAACGATTCACGTTTGGTGTACCGAACCGCACACCTTTTGGTTTCAAATAGGAGCAAACCCTTTATCAACTCGTAATAAGCTTTTAGTTGTAACCTTCAGTGCTTTATCAACTCGATAATTTTTTACTAATATATACTCTCAGTTTGTGGCAAAGTGACAAAGAACAAGCCTTGTTCACTCCCTCCTGCACACAAATATATAGAGACATCACAGGGCACCAATTACGACATTGCTCCCAATTATTCTTGTCACCATGCAATATTGATAAATGAAATTCTATATATCAATAGTGATAATTGGTTTATATCACACATATCTGAATCAAAACAAAGGAACTAAGAAGATCAAAACCTATATGACAGAACTAAGAAGATCAAAACAAGGCGACGAACAAAATACGATGAACCTCGAATGAAGAATGTGGAGAAGCAGAAGCGTTGAGAAGCATTGAACGTGCTCCTTAGTGGTGGTGGGGGTGGCGGCGGGAGAGAGGGAAGACAAGCACGAGAGAGAGGGAAGACGAGCGGCGACGAATGATGGTGAGACGATAGGACTATGGGGAGAGAGTGAGAGTGTTGTTGTGCGAGAGAGAGGGAAGACGAGCGCGATAGAGAAAGAACGAGAGTGCTGCGTGAGCACGCGCGAGCAACCTAAAACAGGGGATATGAGCGCGGTTGTTTGTGGGAACCGCGCTCGTATCCCACATACCGTCGTAGTTGTTTCCAGAACCACGATTGTATCCTCCTTGCATTTAAAAATTATTTTGCAGGCAGGATACCATCGCGGTTCTAGAAACAACCGCGATGGTATCTCCCTTACCATCGCGGTTCTCCCACCAATCACGGTGGTATTGTTAAACTTAATTTCAAAAATGTCACTGTGCATTTTTTTAGTGTGGTTCCCTGATAAGCGTGCTAATATCCTGTCTTTAATTGTCATTTCTTTTACTAGTTTATAATGTATTAATCTATGTTTGTGCGATCTTTTTGATGTAATGGTACAAAAAGATATGCCCTCTTTCGATAACAATTGTTGTAACTACTAAAAATTTTCTAATGTTCTTTTTTTATTATTATACTCGTCATCTTGTAATTTTCATAGAGAATATTAAAATCTCCTTTGACAAAATTATGAAAATTTTCATTTTAGACAATGTTTGCCATATTTGATTCTTTAGACTTTACTTACTCTTTTATATCAATAAATGGAGGATATTGAAATCACCTTGGTCAAAGTTATGAAATGTTTCTTTTATTAACTTTTAGCATAACAACACATTCCAACCTAGGACGTCAATGTGCTTTCAAACACCAAAACTTACCGGTCAACATGAACAACATCATACCGAATTAACAACATAATTAACATTACATATTTATTATCAAATTAAATATTAATTTGATATTAAGATGAGTTGACAGTTAATTTAATTTTAAAAATATTATAAATGGACAAAGATCTCATTATGTATTATTTTTCATTTATATCTTTTATTGGATATGAAGAGAGATACATTTCGCATTACAAACATAATAAATAATAGAGAAAACAATTCGACTAAGGGTAAAAAAAGATTTCAATCAACGTGTAAGAACAATTGTCATTTCAATTAATGTTTACAAGTATTTTAAACTTTTTTATCATGAACAGTACAGAAATTTCCAGTTCAACATCATTTTTGTCAACTTGTTCAGCTTCAAAATACTGCTATATACCTTTCCCGTTTCAACCATTGACTACAAAATCATTTTCAATCACTTAAGCAATTATCACTTAATTATCTGAAATAAAATAAATAATAACTTAAATACTTACTTTATCTACGATTATTGAAGACAACGTCGCAGACTTCAAAAAAAAACGAGGAGATATATAATACGTCAGGATTCTGGTGGATGTTGAATAAATTTCATACTATTTTTAAGAGAATATGTCAAATTACTTTTAAGAAAAATTTAGAATCATTGAAAATATTCATATAAAATAGTTTTACTTATTCGGAAAAATATTAAAAGTTTTTATTACAATAATATGTGTAGTATAATATATTATCATAATTTTGTCAGTAAGAATTATAATTATGAAAAATTGTTATTATTATTATTGCCTAATAAAATAATATAATAAATATGTAAGCATGTTCTTCTAACGATATTATTAATAGTTAGTCAAATAGCCATCAAATAGCTTTTCTATGTTGTAATAACCTAATTTAAAGAAGACAAACTGAAATAACATATATATGCAACATGCATAGAACTGAAGTCTTTATTTATGAGTCACGCATAACATATAACATAAGGAGGGTACCCTATTGATCTCAGCATACTCCAGTCCCAACCGAAAAGAAGCTATAACGTATAACTGTATAATTTAACTTTTTAATTATTCATTAGATAGTTATATTATATTATATTATATTATATTATATTATAATATATTACATAAACTTTATCTGGTTACCACACTTTCCTTGTCCTTGATTAGGAGAATTGATGTAGGGGGATAAGCCTTATGTTTAAACACATCCCTATTTCAGTTAAATATCTAGATTCACACCTTAATTGCGGTGTAAAACCCACCGATGATGTGATAGCTGAGGTGATATGGTTTGTTTGATATGTCTTACCACCTGAAATACCCGCATTTTGAAGTATTTTTTTAAGATTGTTTCTTGCATAGATGTCTAATGTCAGCGGGAAGAAATCAAATTGTTGCATGTTAGAACACGTTCCATGAGCCTTCCACTCGTGAGACCAAAAATCTGAATCATTCTCAACATAATTTGGCCAAACTTGATGAAGTTGACTAGTTAGGTTGCTAATCTAATTAAATAAACAAAAAACACATCACTTTTGAATATTACATCAGTATATTATTATTAAGAAATAAAAACCTTACCTTAGATTTATTTAACATTTCATTCTTACAGTATGTAGTTGTGGAAAAGAGATGGTAAATGGTCATAAACCATGTATAATAAATCTTGTCAACTTTATTTGTGTTGGTATACATGATCCTTTAACATGGCAATAACCTCTTGACTAAATTTGTGAAATCTTCAAGTAATCAAAACCCTTAAGCATGATTATGGAATAATAAAAGGATGGCGAAGAAAACAATGTGATACTTCACTGTAAATATTTGTGGAGAGCAATGAAATTTAGTGAGCTCTATTTATAACCTCTTGTTTTTGGTAGAAGCTAATTAAACTAGTAGAACTTATTAATTTTCCTAATTTATTATTAGTTGGAGAAGATCAATTTTGAATTCCTTATATTCATACTAAAATAACTTAGGCATAGCATGAGTGCCAATAAAAATAGTAATTATAATTTAGACATAACACATGCAAGAATGAGAGATACATGCTTAGTCCATGACTGTCAATAAAAATAATAATTATAATTTAGACATAACACATGTGAGAGATACATGCTTTGTCCTTTGACATCAAAAATATAGATAAAGAAACAATGCTAATGAAAACCAAGTCATACAATTAAATTGGGATTCCATAATATTTAAAGCTTAATTTAGAACACAAAGGACATTATTAAATTTACACTAAAAAATATAATGTTAAGTATAATATTATTTAATCAAATATATTATTTCCCTTTAATATTAAGAGATTATGTTTTACTACTTCTCAGATTACTTTACTTGATATTAAGAGTTTTCCACTAGAATGATTGGTGATTCTGTAGGATATTTTGGTAATAGACAAATTTAATTAATTAAAAAAACATAAAAAGTAGAACGGACTCAAAGTAAGTATAAGAAATTATCCAATACATAAATTTGTAAGGTATATACAAATTATTATAACAGTGATTATTTTATCTAATTTTCGTTAACTTTCATCAAATTTAATTTTTTTTAATTTAAAAATATGAATTATTATTTGACACATAATGATATCATTTTCAATTTTATAGTTATGTATTGTAACACCTTATATTTAATACTTCTTTAAATTAAGGGTTTAGTATTTTATAAAAAGAAAAACAGTTAGCTCTCTTTTAAAAATTCTCAAAACATCTTTTCCAGTTTTCTTTTGTTTGTCTCAAAAATTCCAAATCTATTCTCAGTTCTTTCTCTAATAAAATTGAATTTCTTTCTTAGTTGATATTAGAGATTTAAAAGTTTCATCCAATAAATTCCTGTTATAAAGTAAAACAAGTTTAATCTATCACAATCTTATTAATACAAAAGATAAAATCTGAATATAGAAATGTGTTACTAAATCATATTTTTGTAATTTTCGTATTAATTTTCCTGAGTAAAACAAGCTTAACCAAATTCATAATACTTTTCGTAATTTATTAGTTGCAGAAGATCAAATCTTAAAGTAGAATGTGTTACTAAATTGTATACCTAATATGTGTTTGCAATCATTTTATTAATGTATCCAAACATGTTGCATGTAACAATCCTCTATACCTACATAGCTATATTTATTTCTTTTCAGCCTATACCTATAAGTAAACAAAATTGCGATATAAACATAAATTATGAATAATAGTTTTATTGGTAAAAAATTATATAACTTTTTTAAAAATACTGTATTTTATGATTTTTTTTTTCAAGTTAAGATCACAAAAGTATATTTTTCGCCATATTTGATTAATACCATTCATATAAATCATGACCTTCTTAGTTTTCAAATTAAAAAAAGTTATATACTGTCATTTTTATTTTAAAATATAAATAATTTTAATTCACAATATTTTGAATTCCCTATATTCACGTAAAATAACTTAAACATAGCATGACTGCCAATAAAAATAATAATTCTAATTTAGACATAGCACGTGCAATAATTAGAGATACATGTTTTGTCCTTTGACAACAAAAATATAGATAAGAAAACAATCTTAATGAAAACTTTTGATTATCGAGAGTATAATCCTGTATTTATATACATGAAAACCAAGTCTTGAAATTAAATTGGGATTGCATAATATTTAAAGCTTAATTTAGAATAAAAAGGACATTATTAAATTTACACTAAAAAAAAATATAATGTTAAGTATAATATCATTTAATCAAATATATTATTTCCTTTTAATGTTAAGAGATTATGTTTGACTACTTCTTCTCGTATTAATGGATATTAAGAGTTTTTCACTATAATGATTGGTGATTCTGTAGGATATTTTGGTAACAAGCAAATTTAATTAATTAAAAAAACATAAAAAGTAGAATGCACACAAAGTAAGTATAAAAAACTGTCCAATACATATATTTGCAAGGTATATACATATTATTATAATAGTGATTACTTTATCTAATTTTCATTGACTTTCATAAAATTTATTTTTTCTAATTTAAAAATAGGAATCATTATTTGACACGATATGATTTTCAATTTTATAGTTGTGTATAACACCTTATATTTAATATTTCTTAAAATTAAGGGTTTAGTACTTAGTAAAAGGAAAAAAAAAAAAAACTGACAGCTCTCTTTTAAAAATTTTCAAAACACTTTTCTCATGTTTCTTTGGTCACAAAAATTCTAAATCTCTTATTATTTTCTCTTTTCTTTTTTTAAGAAAATTTCACTTCGTTCTTGATTCTTATTAGAGATTTAAAAGTATCATCCAAATTCCTAATATAGAGTAGAATAAGTTTAACCCATCACAATCTTATTAGTTGTAGAAGATCAAATCTTAATATAGAATATGTTAACAAACCATATTTTGATAATTTTCTTTTTAATTTTCCTGATATAAAGTAGAACAAGCTTAACCGAATTCATATTAATTTTTGTAATTTATTAAATGCATAAGATCAAATCTAAACGTAGAATGTGTTTCTAAATTTTATACCTAATATGTGTTTGGAATAATTTTATTAACGTATCCAAACATGTTGCCTCTCACAATCCTTTATACCTACATGTCTATATCTATTTCTTTTCAGCCTATACCTATATACCTATGAGTAAACAAAATTACGATATAAACATAAATTATGGATAATAGTTTTATTGGTTAAATATTATATAATTTTTTTAAAAATACAGTATTTTATGATTTTTGTTTCAAGTTCTTAGTAATATATGATCTCAAGATAACAAAACTATATTTTTCGCCACATTTGATTAATACCATTCTTATAAATCGTGACCTTCTTAGTTTTCAAATTGAAAAAAAAAAAAAAAA
>Ga0209700_107858_pt1 | contig 14476 bp, 6 predicted proteins | sample SiratroredBW_FD_187528 | JGI IMG/M metagenome (GOLD analysis project Ga0209700, IMG submission 187528) | Root nodule microbial communities of legume samples collected from California, USA - Siratro red BW (SPAdes) (version 2) | ecosystem: Host-associated > Plants > Roots > Nodule | place: USA... | reverse complement strand
ATATATATATATATATATATATATATATATATATATATATATATATATATATATATATATATATATATATATATATGTATATATAAGGGTCTTTACATATTATTAGAGTTTAAAAATATATGGTTTTTAAAAATACATTTTAAATAACTATGATTTTTTAATTAATTTTAAATATTTTTGAAAAGAATAATTGGCCTACACAGCAAAATAATTAAACAAAAAACAATGTAACACTAAAAAGGACAATAAATATTTTTTTTATAAAATATTAGGGATAAATTAAACAAATAACATCACTTTAATAACTTAAAGAAAAGATTACGTTTATCTTCTCTCTTATTATTTTAAATGACGTTATTTACATTCTTTTAGTTTTAAAATTGATATTTATTATTTTTATGTTTATAATAAAATAATATTTACTTTCTGTAAAATTCTTAAGTACACATTACTTACGCTTTTAGTAATTTTTTATTTTTATATTTTAAAACTTTAATTTTCAATTTTCATAATATTTTATTTAAGTTTTAATTTATACATTATTTTAAATAAAATAATAGAAGCAAGTATTATTTTATTAAAAATATTAGAAAGATGAATTTTATTTATAAAAATTTGAATATATATATTGTAAAACTAGATAATATGTTAAGTTGATAAACTTATTCATTAAATATTGTTATAAAATAAGTCTATAAAATAAAAAACAAGAAATAACTTATAATTACTAAAATAATTACCAAAAACATTGATAATGATATTTTTTTTTCTAATAGATATTTTTCTCGAAATTAATTTCTCTTACATCTTTAATATTTTAGCCGAATAAAAAAACTCTAAATATTTTTAATATATTAATCCGGACATTAAAACTATTCATAAATGAAAATAATATTTTTTATTATCTTGCTCGTCACAAATATTATTAATAATAAATATTTTCTTATTATACACACTAGATGAAGTAAGTAACTTAATCATATTTCTTCCTTTTAAGAAAAAACTAATAAAACATATATCTCTCAATTATTTTCGCTGAGTTATATTTTTTATTTTTGTCTATATATATAGAATTTGAATATTTTTCTAAAAGAAATTACCAATACAAAAAGCTTATATATCCATTTAAATAATTATTATAAATCTAAAATAAAATAAGTATTAAAAAATAGTAATTCTAATTGAACTTTTGTCACATTTCACACGAGACACAGTGCGAGCGCTTTGGCTTACAGAAGAGATAAGAAGCTATGTGTAGAGAAAATGGCACCCTTGAAATCGCTGGAGAAAGAGTATCCTTTCATTGACTCCAATTTTCAAAGCTTCTGTGCTTCACACGCCATTTTCTCTGGTTCTCTTCGCTTCCCCCATTTTTCTTTTCTTTCCAATTTCATTCTTCACTGTTTTTCAGACCTTGATTACGATTCCACTATCTTTCTCAGTTGAAGATTTCCTTCTGCACGATACCGATGCGTTAATTGCCTTGGCGGATAATCACTGTGCTTCACAGACACTCAAGCAGGTAAGTGTAACCTAATTTTTTTTTAGTTATTTTAATTTTATATCTGCTAATTCTGTTATTAGATTAATGAATAATAATTTTGGGCATTTATTATTCAGGGAATCGACCAGGTTCTCTCAATAATAGATGCTCGTCATCCACCGTTGCTAAATGGTTTGCAGCTCTTGGAAGATGCTCAGCGGAATAAACATGTTTTGTCCACTGGATGTGAAGGGTACTTTCAGCTTAACATAGTGTTGATGTTATGTTAATGCTTAGTGCAGCATTTTGCATTTTTTAATTTAATAACTGTGTTTGCACGCCATTTTCGTTCTCACATTTTCTCTTTGGTGTTGAAAACTTTTGTGGATTATATCGTCGAGTTCTTAATAAAAGTAGCAGTATTTATTACTTAGTGTTTGAGTCCATATAACTCAGGATTGATGCATTGCTTGGAGGTGGATTACGTGCAGGACAATTAACTGAACTCTTTGGGTCATCCTCATCTGGAAAGACACAGGTAATAACCCACTCCATGAAAAATCATAGCTTGAGTGGGAGTGTTAACAGGGTGGGGCAGGGATGGACACTATTCCCTGCGCATCTCTGATGGGAATTCTCATTTCTAATCTCCACCGTGAGATGTTTACCCATGGATTTTTACTAGTATTTAAGAACTTAAAATGATTTTTAAGAAGTCACAAGAATATAAATGCCTAAATTTTTCTGTCACAATGTGCCTTAAATTTGAAAGAATATCACAAATAGCAGACTTAGTTCAATTTTATCCTGTAATTTAATGCGCGTAAATAATTTGAAGGGAATAATTTCGTTTGACGTCTGTTATCATTGTGAATTCATTTGTCGGAAAAGTCACTATAAAAGAGAAAAAAAATTATATTCTTTTCTCATCTAAGAAAAGAGAAAAAAATATAATATATAAATGTTAAATAAAAAATATATTTTGTTGAGTTCTATGCTGTTAACTATTTTGATCTCTACTCCTGCCCTGTTTATCAAACGGGGGTACCTGTCATCCGGATTGCAGGTAATCCCTGTGGAGTTTGCAGAAATGGAGATTTCATCCATGGTTCATCCTGGGTGTATTAAGAATAAAATTAGAGAATTAAAATGGTTTACTTTGGTCCTGTAGATGATCTTTCTGCTGCCGCAGGTTCTCAGCTACACACACATATATCCTGAATATTTACGTGTACATGATGCAATTGCCAATGTGTCATCTCTTATTTGGTTGATATTATAAATTTTTACCTCCTGTTCCTTTGTTTATTATGTTCAATTAAAATATAATTTACCTTTTTCTTTTATTCATTTATTTTAGGCATGCCTATTGTCGGCTTCAACTGTTGCAAGCCATAAGAGTTCAGTTGTATACTTAGATACAGGCAACTCATTTTCACCTCACCGTATTGCACATTTTGTTGGCCTGTCTTCTGGTTATGATTCTGACAATCAGGTTTTGACTTGAGACTTTTGACCCATTCATTAATTGGTCTTAAAACTGTTTTTAAATGATTTTTCTTTTAGGCTTCCCATAAGCTCAAAAAAGTATTGGACAGGATAATTTGCTACTCAGTGTTTGACATCTATCAGATGTTTGATGTGCTGCGTCAGCTGGAGACAAACTTAAGATCTGAGGTTCTCATCGACTGGAATATTTGTAGCTGATGCAACTTACTCGATTTTGTATTTCTTTCTAAAAAATAAACAACTACTTTATACTGGCCCAGATTGTGAAATCAAATCAGCATGTTCGATTGCTTATTGTTGATTCAATCTCTTCACTGGTTACCCCCATCCTTGGGGGCAGTGGTCCTCAGGGTATGGTAAACTTTTTCACACAAAATTCTTGGCTATGTTGACCTTAGATGATGACACTGCTTACCATTTTAGTTTAATGAGTTGTGCAAGTTACTTTCTATTTCATTCTTTAGGAACTCCCATTCTGATCCTATCCTTTTATCTAATTTTACCTGCTTTATTTATACTTTCATAGCAACATGAGCTTTTAACTACCCTGAGTTAAGAGAATAAGAGTGCTTGCTACTCTACATTTAAAGAAGGATGTAGAGGAGTATGGTGTGCACCTTCTGTAAATATTAATTTCCAACAATTAATTTTAAGAGCTGGCTTACTTGTTTTATTAATACTTTTCCAACCATACTTCTCCAATTATCTGAGAACTATGTTTCAAGTCAAGTACTTCATTCTGATTTCAAAGTTTAACCACTAAGTCACTATTTGTTCTTCTCAGAAACACCAAAAAGCAAAAAAAAAAAAAAAAAAAAAAAAAAAAATAAAAAAATAAAAATAGATATCTCCTAGAAAAGTGTATATATTTTCATAGAGGTATATAAATTGATTGGACTCTTGAAATGAAGAGTCCGTTTATATGGATCATAAGTCATTTTTCATTTTTCATATCTTTCTACAATTTAGTTTTGTTCTTATCTTCTTTTATGTTGTTGTCGTTGCTTTCTCAACATGATTAAATATTAATCAAGCTTCTCAATTCCTTTCCCTTCATAGGTTATGAGAGTCTTATTTTCCATTATAAGAGGTTGGACATAATATAGATGCTAACTGTGCATAAACTAACTTTTACATGCAATGGGTGATTTCAGGACATGCTTTAATGATATCTGCTGGGTTTTTACTGAAGAAGTTAGGTCATGAGCATAATATTGCTGTATTGGTAAGTTCTGATTTCCTTATAATTGTAAGTAAAGCCTACTATTTAAAGGGATTTTTCTGGGGTGACCTGCAAATCATCTGCAAAAAGCATATATGCGGTACCTTATAAGAATGAACAAGACTGCGGTAAAGAAATATGGGCTCAAAATCGACCCTTGGTGTAGTCCTATTCTTTTTTCTCCTATTTCTTTTCTTATATATACATGTTCAGTAATTACTACTGTTTTGTGTGTTAAACAATGTAATAATGAGGAGAAATTTATGCAGCGATAGACACAGAGCCTTTGAAAGGTCACATAATGGTTGACTCATGACTGGGCTCATTTTATATTTAGAATATTTCAAACATAATTGCTGTGATTTTCATTAATGAGGAATGGAGCCTATATATCTTCAAATAACACTTGTAATGGAACAAATTTTGAAGGTAACGAATCATGTGGTGGGTGGGGAAGATGGTGTTTCCAAACCAGCTCTTGGAGAGAGTTGGAAGAGTGTCCCACATGTACGGCTTTTGTTTTCCCAAGATTGTGGAAGCAATGTCTGCAATATTTCATTGCTAAAACATCCATCTATGGTATGCCATTTGATCAGAAAATGTCTTTATTGTGTCGTATGCGTTAGTTAATGTCATGTTAATGTGCTGTGTTATTTATGGTATGTTACTTTTCGTTCATTGGGATTGCATTCTACTCTGGCACCATTTTCCCGTAGGAATTTGATTCCTCCACATCTCTATCATTGATGGGGCAATTTGTTATTATTATTTGGGGTTGAACCAGTGGAAAATTAACCAGTCTGAATTTGTTCTGTTTCAGGCTTCTGGTAGAGCTGCAAGTTCTACTATGTTTTTATGACTGTTATTTCTTCGGGTGATTCAAAATTAGATATGCTTCATTGTAATTCTGATCCCACCGTGATATTCCAAGATAAACTACTGTAACCATTTTGATTAGAATCAATTCTGATAAATAGAAATATATCAAATATTAAGTATGGTATTTTGACATTATCTTGAAGGATATTGATGTCTGTAGTCCCTGACATTTTAGTTGTCGTAGCCAGGTTTACGCATTTAACACTGTAGTTTGTAAACATTGGTTTGAAAGCACAATATGTTCAAAAGTCAATTCATGACCTGAAATTCAAGCATGTTTGCAGTGATTGAAAGTTTAAAACAAGAAATCCAGTGTATATAAAAGAGAGGCTGAAAGAAGCCTAATAAGAAAGATATGCCGTGAGCTGCAGCAGAGTCTCAACACCATCAGTATTTTGTTGCTGACCGGTAACCGGAAAAGTCTTTATGATGGCATACCCCTCTGCGTTCAGATATTTTCCGGTTCCTCCGATGATGGCAATGTGGGACTCAGAGACTTGCGTTCGATGGACACCAAAGAAGCTGAGACTGTCGACGTAACCATTTTCTTCAAACTTAGCAGTGAAAGCCATTGTCTGGCTTGTTCCATCCACAGAGCTGGCTATATAAAAGCCTTGTGCTTTCCCCACCAAACCCGAACCCAACTCGTGCCCTTCCGTCAGTTCATCGTCAAACACAATCATTGTTCCAAACATGATCTTTTGCAGAGTCATTCCTTCTGGGAGCTGATTCGTGTTGGTCACCGGGAAACCAATCCCTCCGTTGACAAGGTTGTTGCCATTGTTGTTGAAGACGTTGGCTGTGGTACCGCCGAGTCCGGTGAGGAAGGGAAGGTTGTTGTTGTTAAGAATTCCACCATTGTTGTTGTTCTGGGGAAGGCCGCCGTTGAGAGGAAGGTTTGCGCCGTTTGGCTTAGCGAATGCGACTTGAGCGTTGAGAGCAGGATTGGTAACAACGCCCGTTACGGCTCGTGCTGAGGGGTTGGAGCCTCCGAGAATGTCGTGCATGAAAAATGAAAGTGTGTGGTGTTGGTCAACGCCGTTTATTGGTGCAGCAACAGGGGATGCAGGTTCAAGTGGAGGGAGAATGGATGAAACGGGGGATTGGGCATTGTTAGTTTGTTGTGGTGTTTCTTCTACTTCATCCAGGATTCGACTTGAAGTAGTGGAAGTGATTGCAAGGAACGCCAGTGCTACCAAAAGCATTGCATGGAGGGGCATTGTCATGCTCATGGAAAGAGAGTTTATAAACAAAATGGGTTAATTTGATGATATGATAATTAGAGCTATGAGGAGAGACAGGTATAAATAGGCAACTTGGAGAAGCAAATTCAAACACCATAATTATATGTATGTGATGGAGTTGATGTGTGCGGAGTAGTTGATGGGAGGAGCTAGTTCAAACTAAACATGAACGATTTATAGATGAATAAAACATTAAAGAATCTTTCTCATAAGAAATTCGACGCAACAAATTGCTGAAACATGATGAATATAAAATGATAGAATTTACAAGACTTTTTAGTATGGTTCTTTCATTGTTCCTATTAATGGGTATTAGAGTCTTTTGCTGTGTTTCTGAACCACGAATGAACAATGCGGGTGGTTAGGTCAAGATTGCTTTGTATTTCCAAGAGTATGGAGAGGATTAGTGCACAACCAATCCACAGGGACAGTGGTTGTGGAGTGTGAGAGGATGTGGGATCCATTGCGAGAGACGTTACAAGACTTGACCTCAGCTTGTTCAATTTTATAATCAAGTTTCATCCTCACTACATTGTTGCAAGTTTCATCCTCACTGAAATCAAGTTTCCTGGCAAAACTCACTTTTGTACTTTATTCTTTTTACTTTGTTTGATTAAATTAATTAGAAATAATTTCATTATTAATTGTTAAGATTAATTTTCTTTTCTTGTTAATCTTTCTTACATTGCCTTATTATTATTGTCATTATTGTTTCACTTGGTATTATTGTTATTTCCTTAATAAATATTTACTCTATCCCGCTCCTAAAATAATTTGAGTGGATTAATTATTGTTTCACTTGGTATTATTGTTATGTCATATTTTCTTCTTTTTTTGTGGCTAATATATATATATATATATATATATATATATATATATATTTGTTATTTTTCACTCTTACCATCAAGTTAACTATGTATCTCTTTTTGTTTATACTTATCTAAGCATAACATTTTAGTATTCATATTAAAACTTAGATGCTTTCACTCAGCAACAGATTTATTTAAACAATCCTACTAGTAGCATTTTACTATTACTTTTGTCGTTATTACGGCTAGCATTACTATAAGTACCATTAATTATTATATTTTGTATCTTAATTAATAAATTAATTGTGTTAATCACGGTTTCTTATCTCCTTTTATTTTTGACTTATTATTAAAGTAGTCCAATTGGTAGTTAGTTTTCATACCTTGCCGTTTCATCATCTTTTGTTTATTTGCTTTAGTTGGACGTGTCATTTACAAACCATCCTCAAATCAGATCCATTTCAATCTGTTTGCCCAATTTAGGGACTTTCTTTCTGCAACCTATAAATACGAAAATTTTCACTTTTTGTTTAAAGTTTTTTTCGAGATTTTATAATTTGGAAAATTTTCTGATTATATAATTTAAATATCAAAAATATCTTTTAAATTATACAATTTAAAAAGTTTTTTAAATTGTACAACTAGAAAGTCATATTTTGTATAAAGAAATTTTTTAAATTGTGTAATTTGAAAAGTATTTTTACTTTCGGACTAATTAACTTGGAATTTTTTAAAAAAAAAAAATAGATTGTATAATTTGAAATTTATATTACTTTTAAATTACATATTCTAAAAATAATTTTTTTTATAAAAAAAACTTATGAATTACATAACTTTTTGTATAAAAAGAACTTTAAATTGTGAAATTTAGAAGTTAATTGCGAATTGCATAATTTAAAAGTTATTGTTATTGTTCGAAAAAACTTTCATCAGAATACAATATGATATGTTTAGCTCACTAAGTAGAGAAAGTATGAGAGATAAATAAAAAAAGTGTAAGACTAGGAAAAGATACAGCTGAATTACAACAAAATAAAAAGATGAGAAAGGACCAACAATGATAATATACAAAAAAAAAATAAGAACATTTTTGTCTTTTACATACTTTATGTAGGTGTGAGAACAAATCAAAGGATACAGAAAGAAATCCCCTCAAACCATTATGATTGAGATTTCGTATTGATCCACTGAAACTCAGATGTTATGTTTTGAAGCGTGAAAAGATTATTACATATATGACTTAGTTTTGGCGATATTGACCACAAGGATTTAAAAGTGCTTGTTAAATATAAGGATAAAAAAATATGAAATCAAAACATATTGGTTCCTTCAAAAATTTTAGCAGTTAAAAGTTAACAAATATTTTCCGTCAAAAGAGAAGAGAACTTTATACATTCAATGCAAAGCATATGTACAATTTCAATAAAAAAATAAGAGTTCACGATTTCTATAAAAAAATATTAAGACCGTGTTATACATGATCCAAACCAAAATCATACTTTAAAAATACAAATTCTTCATTTTGAAGTTTTATATCTAAATACGATTTATTTATTTCTGTAAAATTTTAAAATTTATCTATTCAAGTAAACTAAAAAAAAGTTGCCCTCTTTTCATAAATTTGACTTTGAAAATCACCCTCCAAGGAGACCATTTTCCAGTCCCGTTAATTCAAAGGTTCACGGCTACAAGAATGCAATTTTTCAACATTTCAGCACCATCAAGTTAACACAGTCTCATTCTCACCAACTAAAACATTAATTCACCACACCAAATCTTTCAATGATTATTGTGTTCAAGTCTTAAATAAACCTAGAATGTCATAATATTTAAAGAATTTACTTCCTTCTAAAATTTGTATTCTTAAGGTATGGTTGTCATAAATGATATCTACTTCTTAATTTTAAAATTTTCATCACGTGATGTTAACAATAAGAGTCTCTTATAAGAACTGAATTTTTTTACTTGGAAATGTCCAAACTTTCTTTACCAATTCATTTTTATTTGAAAATGAAAAAAGCCCAGGCTCAGATAAGATTGGATAGTTATGTGGTGGAGAAAGGAGAAGGCTTATGTGAGTATGATAAGGAATAAGGATATTTCTGCACTCACCAAAAATCACTGGTTAAGATTCTTCCCTTTGGTTTTTTCTTTTATATAACATTGTAGAATCTGAAAATACATTGCCAAATACAAAATTCAAGAAATTGATTATGAATTGAATAATTAAACAACGTGAAAATATTAAAGATTAACTAATTTAAAATATTTTAATTCATGTGTAATTGAACTTTTCCCACATTTATTTTTACATTTTTGAATAATTTGAATTTTTCTCACTCATAGCAGAAATGCATGAAAATATCATCCTTGTCATACTCAATTAAGCCTTTCATTTCTCTACCACATAACTACCCAATCTTATCTGTGCCTGGGTTTCTCCAATGCATGTCAATATAATAAAGAAACCTTTTATTATTTTCTTCATTATTTTCAAAATGGTCTTTAATCTCCAGAGGAAATTTCCCCTCTTTTTTATTTATTATGTTTCCCTTTCTTATTCATTAGGGACGGCGTCAGAGATAACATTGCAAGGCCAGAATCTCTAATTATATTTCAAAAGATTAACTAAATATGAATAAATCTCTTATAAGAATATTTTATATCATTTTTTAAAATTTTTCAAACTTTTTATGCTGTCATATCATTGAAATCATATATTTAATTTTGTTATATTATAAATTATCTTCCTTAAATGATATTGTCTTCAATATAGAATCCAATGTTATCAATCCATTCTTAAAATCCATAATATCTTTTCTTCTCAGAAGTGATAAGGACAAAATAATAATAATAATAATAATAATAATAATAATAATAATAATAATAATAATAAAAAAAAAATAATAATAATAATAATAATAATAATAATAATAATAATAATAATAATAATAATAATAATAATAATAATAATAATAATAATAATAATATTTGAGTTAGAACTGGTATATAAGTTTCGATACTAACTCTCAAGAATAAATATTCTCTTATGTCACTGTCTTAAATGTAATCTTGTAAAATTAATTATTACTTTATTATTTATTATTTAGATATTAAAAAATTATATTTATTTTGTACAATTTTATTATTTTTAATTTCACAAATTACATTAAATATAAATACTGATTTAAAATTAAAATCAATATATTTAGTTTAAATTAAAAAAGTAATAAAACATTTTGGTTAAAAAGTTTACAAAAAAGTATAAAATAATTGCTGTAGATAGCATAATTAAATAAAAAACACATTCGATTAAAATTGTATATTTACACACAAATTTAAAGGAAAAAGAAAGCAGAATCCTTCTTGTGCCACGATTTTCAAAACAATTAAAAAAATTAAAATCGTTTTCATAACTTTTTTAAAATAAAAAATATTAAAAGAGTGTTTAAGAGTATAATTTTAGTGGAATATTAGTCGTGCTAGATACTACGATTTTTTTCTATACAAATTTTGAAATTTACCTATTTTAATAAAATCAACATAAAACTACACCAAATTAAATGAGAAACATGTGTATTATAGAAAGTGACAAAATATAAAAGTTATTTTCTATTTTTAAATAAATTTTTCTTTTTTTTTTCTCTCACGTGTGAATTTTATTATTTAGGTTTAATTAAATTTTAAATATTTTATAAATTTAAATATTTTTAATTAAGTTTTTATTAATTTTTATTGAGTATATAAAATGATATTATGATTAATGTAAAACAGCAAATTACTTTTAATATTTTCATTGTTGACAAGTTAGATATAAAAGATCATTGTCGTCACCTACATCACAATCCCTTATTTACTATAACTTATGATATAAAAATTACCAAAAAAATATGACAATTGCATTATCTAACATGCTTTTATATTAACTCTAATACGATTTTATATCAATCATATTTCTTATCAAATGGAAACAATTACACATGATGACATGAATAAAATAATAATCATATGAATAAAATAATAATCATGTCATTCACTTAAAAAAATTAGAAGGTATGGATTCATTTGAAAAATATAAAAGTTTTGATTATTTAACAAAAAAAAAATTAATAAAAACCCAGTTAAATATATCTCAATTTAAGACGAACTTAAAAATTAGTCAGGTTATTATTTATGAAACCCATATATTTTCATAAAATTTTTCTTAGTTCTTTTTTTCAACCAAACCAGCTTACTCCTAATGATATTTCATCTCACCAACTTTCTCTCTTTTTCTTTTTTTTTTTCTTGGAGTATTTTCTACTCCAACAAACTTTACAGGTGAAAACGTTGAAACTGGAACTTGATTTGTTTTTATTCAAATCATTAAATAATGATTATCATTTAGTCAGAAGTTTGTTCCCCGTATTTTCTAATAAAATTAATGGCTGCTTACGTTTTCAAATGACATATTACAGGTTTTATAAATGAACTGAAAATCGTTAACTAATGCGTCATGCTCACCGATCCATGAGAATACATATTTTTGTGCGTCCAACTTATAACTCAATTTTATTAAATGAATCTATAAGAGAATTAATTATCTTAAGTGCTTCATTTGTCTGAAACTGTTAACTTAATCTAGACAAACAATATATATAAAATAACTAATTATGCTAACTATTAATTTCATTTTGAGAAAATAATGTAATAAGATTAATAAAAAGTCTCCCAAACTATTAAGTAAAACTGCAATGTACTTTTCGGAATGAGTTTCGTATAGCAGAAAATCACTATAAAGTTCAAAGCTAAAGTTTGTTAACATTCATTACTAGAAGAAATTACTCTTCAATGCCTTTAATACTGTTTCTAATGTAAAAAAAAAAAAACTATAGTATACATTAGAACTTACGCAATGATGATTAAATAAATTTTTGATCTAATTTTTCATACAAATATCCTTTTCATAGTTATTAGTCTGAATACACATCTCTAGTCAAATTTATAATATATATATATATATATATATATATATATATATATATATATATATATATATATATATATATATATTTTTTTTTTTCACTTCCTCAACGCACCTATGTGGATATAGCTAAATATTTGTAATAAAATTTTAATATATTTTTTATGAGTGTGTCTACCATAAGAAACAGGTACATCCTTATAGTCAAATATATGTGAGAGCAATCATATGTTTGTAGTCAAACCTTTAGTGTAATTTTTGTATATAAATGTTTTTCCTACATCATGTAGACAAATCACAACTCATTGGTCAAATCTCTTGTGCAACTTTCTAAATGAATGCACTTCTCACGTCCCATTTGGATGTAGTCACACTTATATGGACATAGTTATATCTTTATGATATAAATAAGGATGAGAAATATCTTATTTAAACAGAGAAGATAAGACAAGAAGAATAAACACAAAAAGTATGTTAAGAAGAAACAAAAAATAAAAAATACTTAGAGATTCCACGAAAAACTTATAGGAGGAAGATTCCAAGCTATGGAGGAAGAGATAAGAAGACATTTAAATTTGTAGTTTCGTAGTTCTTAAACTTTAAAAGAACTTGAGAGAAGTTGAAACTTGAGGTTTGAGAACTTAAGGGAGGTTAGCCAAATTCTAGAGAGTTGGAAGTGTATTTTGGAGAGCCTTTAAACTACCACATGCCACTTTCAAGTCACATGGATAGTTTAACTCTTCCATTTGACCCTGCAAGCTTTCAAAAGCCATCTTGTACTCTTTGAAGAGTAGAGTGATGCAAACCATTTGCCTCTTGGGGGAGTCATCGTGAGTTTTTTCTTAATTCAAGGAACCACCCATGTGCACTCTCTAATTTCTAAGAAGTACCATGTGCTAATCATGCTTAAGTGAGTTAACTCTTGATTATCAAAGTTAACTCAATTTTCTTGTCTCTTCTTCTTCTAGGTCGAGCTCCCCATCTATAAAAGGGAGTCTCATTTCATTTTTAACACACCTTTGGATATTGAATTAAAATCTCTTTGTGAGTTCAAATTTAAGAGTCTCAAGAGTTCTCTTCTCTTATTTTGATTCTTGTCTTGGGAAACTTTCTCAAATGACGAAACTTCTTACATTTATTCTTTGATTTCTAATTTAAGGTGGCATGTTCTTACTTCCAATTCTTTCCTTAATCCATTTTTTACTTTCATTTCCTTACCTGTTCTTGTTTACTTTGCCTTTTGGTTGAATATCGCAAGCTATACATGGTTTCTTATGCTTTTGTCATTGATACTTGAACTTCTATGGATTTTCAATTTGCAAACACTTCTTAAGTTGATCAAGATCCTCTCAACCTTCTAAGGTTTATATCACTTTGTGATCAAACCTTCAATATAATATTTTATATGATCTCATATATGGATTGAAGTACACTATTATGGTTGAGTCTCTGGTACAATTTTCTATATAAACTCGCATCCTACACCAATGTAGATGTAATCACACCCATGTGGTGAAATCACTAGTAAAACTTTCTCTATAAGTGTACATTTCACACTCATGTGGGTATAATTACTCCAATTTATTTTATAAGGAAGATGAATTAGACAAAAGTTGGTACAAAAATGGAATATATTAGTCATGAATCTCCTTATTAAATTTTACATATGCTAAGATATCTATATCGTTTCATACATTGATATTTATCTATATTTTTCATACTTATAGGTGATGAAATGCAGGAATGATTTGCATCTTCAAGTTTAATCACAACTTGAATATAAAAAATGATTGAACTAATTTATTTTGGTATATTTCAAATTTTTTTGTCTTGGATATGTAAATTCTTTATAAGAAAAAATATAAAACTTGTACAAAGCCTTTTAGAGGTGACTTAGGTCTAACAATTCTTAGCTTGCCTACCATTAAATGGGTAACCTTTTATCTGTCCACTTCATGTCTTTAACATTTATAGCTAAACTCCACAAATTTAGGATTCTAGTTTGATTTGTACCTTGAGTAATTGATAAGCATAAAAATAAAGTTTAGCTTAATTTCAAACCTAGAACATCTCTAACTAGACTTCATGTCCTATGTATCTCTAGCTTGACTTCACCAATTGTAAATCGTTAGCTTAATCTCACACGTTGAACATCTCAATTTTGGCCTCATTCCTTGAGTAATTCTTTATTGGCAAACATGAAAACATGTTTAACTCGACTTTAATTGGGCCTAAAGCATCTATATAACTTAATTTCACGCTTATGTATCTTTAGCTCAACTCCATGATTTGTATCTCAATCTCACACCTTGAGTATATGATCTCTTACCTTGAGTAATTCTTTATATATATATATATATATATATA
>Ga0209700_107857_pt1 | contig 14476 bp, 5 predicted proteins | sample SiratroredBW_FD_187528 | JGI IMG/M metagenome (GOLD analysis project Ga0209700, IMG submission 187528) | Root nodule microbial communities of legume samples collected from California, USA - Siratro red BW (SPAdes) (version 2) | ecosystem: Host-associated > Plants > Roots > Nodule | place: USA... | reverse complement strand
GAACTGAACACTATAGTTTTGTGGAAGAATTTCACTAAATGAAAGATCAGAAAAATACAACTTCTCTCTACTTCAAAGAAAATTATAACACTCTCTTTTGATAATAGGAGAACACTATTCTTCCTATATAAAATAGGAGAAACTCTCTATATATTTTTCTCTTAACACTATGAGCTATTAGAATGCTCTTGGATGGTTTTGTGTTGTGCAGAATGAATGAAGAGAAGCCCTTATTTATAGGGACGAATGCGTACAGTTTTTCAAAGCCACCGCATTTCACTGTTTCACAATTATCAACAATAGTATGCTACCGAAAATTATCTTTGAAAAGCTTGCACCGAAAAAGTAGATCTTGACTTTTCAACATAAGTATCACTACTTAAACATTTACACTCTTTTGTTTTTATTTTTAAACTACATATACCAGCATATTTCTACTAAAACACTCTTGAAATAAATTTTCAATTTTTGTCTACCTTTTATTTTGAGTATTTAATTGTTGTTTAGGTTTTATTTTAGAAAATTAGTAAATAGTTTCACTCCCCTATTGTAGTTTTCATATAACAAACAAGTCTAATGAAAGAAAGAATACTTTAAATTAGTTTTATTAAGTATATGTATTAATTAAAAAGGTAAAGCAAATATTAAAAACTTATAATATAATGTTTACGTTAATATTTAAAATTTTAATATTTATATTTGTGAAAATACACCAAATATTTCAAAACTCACAATAAAAACTTATCTGACATTTTGTGGAAATACTCTAACTAAATATTACATCGGGTCATATTATAAAAAAAATTCTCTCTCTATATATATATTAGTTGTTTCATTACATACTTTCTGTTGGTTTATCTTTTCTTAATAATTTATATCAATGGAATATTATAACTTATAAGTTAAAATATTACAATAACCTATCTTGTGAAGTACAATAATAAAAAGTAAACCTAAATTAATATTTACTTTGAAATGAATTACACCATTATTAATGAAGTGATTAATTATAAATTAAATTACTGTCATTTTTCATTGCAATAAAATAGTAATTCAAAAATTTATTTTATTTTAATTTTATAATAAATATTACACACATTCACACACATAATTGCCTCCTAACTCCACACATTCGCCAGTGCCACGTCCTTGTTTAGTGCAACAAATCTTACAATATGTAGAGCCTACACTGCATTTTAACCCATTACAAGCTGCTAGAGGCTCCCTCTGCACTGTTATTGATCCAACACTTACTGATTCTGCAATTACTGAACCCGATTAAGAAAAAACTTTATAATTTTTAGACAAATATATTTCATTTGTTACTTTAATTTTTAATTAATGCATATATTAAAAAAATAATGTATATATGTTATGAGCAAACTAAATGAGAATAATGAAATATTTCAACAATTACCTGAAGGTAGAATCAGAGTAACCATTAAAAGTCCCAAAATAAAAAGTTGGTAGAAGTGAAAAGCCATTTTGAAAAGTGTTCCAGAAGAAATGTTAGTGTCTAAATATAATCATTGTTTTTGAGACCCAAATGTATATTGTATTAATTAAAATTTATCTCGTAAAAGTCAAAAACCATTTTGAAAAGTGTTTCATAATTTAAAAATATAAAACTGTTGACATATAAAAGTGTTCAGTAGAAATAAGTTTGACTTATAATTTAAAATATAAAACTGTTGATTTAATTTTTAAAAATATCATTTTTAGACAGATATATTTTAATTGTTACTTTAATTTCAACATAAAATGAATATGAAACTATGAACTAGTGTCATACTGATTACATTTTTAATTAATGCATACACTAAAAAAATAAAAATAACGTAAAATATATATTTGTTTTCATTAAAGTTATATGTTATGAGCAAACTAGATGAGAATAATAAAATTGTTCAACAATTACCTGAAGGTAGAAGGAGAGTAACCATTAAAACTCCCAAAATAAAACGTTGATAGAAGTGAAAAGCCATTTTAAAAAGTGTTCTAGTAGAAATATGTTGACTTATAATTTAAAAATATAAGAGTGTTAGTGTCTAACTATCTGTCAAGATAACAATATTTATACCCATTATTTTTAAAATGGAAATGTATCTTGTATTAATTAAAATTTATGTGTCATTATTATTATATCATGTAAAGGGTTGTGGTCGTATATGATTCTCATAACACAATTAACTGTACTTTATTATGATTTTAATGAATAATTAAGTTAGATAGATAACCGAATATTAAATATAGTGTTGACCATAACTATAGTTTTAGTTTTAACATTAATAATAGTCTGATCTTATACATATACTATCCTTATAGGGTTGTTTGTGAAACATAAACTACAACTTTAATAATCAGATTTCAATCCTTTTTTGTATTATCACTTCTCATAATAAATATATTTCATTCATTATTTTAATTTTAACATAAAATGGTTATGAAACTAATAATTAGTATTGTATTCATGTAGACTAAATAAAAATAATGTAAAACATATTTTCAATGAATTTATTTGTTATAGGCAAACTAAATTAGAAGAATGAAATTACTCTAGTAACTGTATACATAAATGTATACTACTTTAACTTAATTTTAACTTTGTAACTCATTCCACCATGTGCATTATTTTAGTAGTGAATGCAGTTTTCTTATAACATATAATTCTAAGAAAAACAAATATATATTTGCATTATTTTGTTAGTGTATGCATTAAATAAAAATATAAATCAATATGACACTAGTTCATATTTTTATATCCAGACTATATTGAAATTAAAATGATAAATGAAGGAGATGTTGAAATTAAAATGATAAATGAAGGATTTTTGTCTGAAAATTGTGAATTTTTTTCATTTACAGATAATTGCTGAAGCAATTAGTACAAAGTGATGCTTCAACATATTGTAATGGAATAAAATACAGTTTAGACACTAATTATTACAGTACATGTTACAGTCGACAAGGATATAAAGGTGACATATATGTGTCATCAAGTAAATTTTATGTGTGTCAATGTCGAAAATAAAGTTATATATTATAATTTTTATTGCAAAATTACAGTAAAATAAATATTTTAATTATTATTTTATTACAAAGAAAATTGGTAAGAGTTTAGTTTATAAATAATCACTTTTAGTTAGTGATATAATTCATTTCAAATTAAATATTAATTTTGATTTTACCATGTTTTTGTATTGCTTCTCAAAATTATGCTTTGAAAAAAATAGGTCAATTAGTTCAAAATTTGACTTTCGGTTTGATTTAAAAAACAGTATTTAGACTCGAACATAATTTTATTTAGATTTTAAAAAGATGTGGTTAACTGATAAACAACTTTGCTCAATGTAAAGTTTGTAACATTTTTACTGGCAAAACGTTTTTATTTCCATAAGTTTGAGTAAATTGTAGAAAATAACATGTTACCACTATATCTAACAAAAGATCATTTTGGAGGTGATTTCTTGATAAATTCAAAATAAAATTTACAATTAGAAAGATTAAGATAGAAAACATGTTCCTTTTAACATTTCAACTCATAAATTGGTAATATTCCATTGTTATATATTATTAAAAAAAATAAATAAGCAGAAATTATGTAATTAAACAATTAAACAATATATATAATAAAAAATAATAAAGAAAAATGATAGGAAAGACTTTTTCTTCATTCAACTCCCTCTATACTACCTTACACTCATCTTTTTTAGAATGGTGATAGTTTGACATCATTTTTTACATTCTATTTTTATTTGACACTATAAAATATTATTATTTTATTAATATATAATATATAATATTATTACTTTATGAATATATAATATTTAATTTTATTATTTTATTAATATATAATATTTTATTAACATAATACAGTATTAAATAGATGCTATTAGGAACGCTAATGTCAAACTCCTATTTCCCCTTTTTCATACATGCTACCTTCAGCTTTTACACCCTTTCATTTTTTCACCTCACCCCACACCCACTCTTTTTACATATGCACCGTCAGTTTTTCTTAAACTCTGGGCTCTTCAGTTTTTAGCCCATCATCCCCATAATTATTGGTCTCTTTTATATAATAATTAAATAATTTTTTCACGTTACAATTTTTAACATATAAATTTTAAATACTGTTTTTGGAACATACGATTCATTGAAACATTTCAACTCCTAAGTTATTAATATTGTATTAAAAAATAAATAAACAGGAAGTATGTAATGTATTAAAATAAAATAAAAATAATTGAGAATTAATCTTCCTTTTATAAACTACACATAGGAATTATTTATTTATAAATACAAAAATAACTTACTAATAGAAAATATGGACTAAGTTTACTATATTCAACATTTCTCCTTAAGCTGGTGCATATAAATCATATAACCCAAGCTTCTTATAAATATAATCAATTCTAAGCTTCCATAAATATTTAGTAAAAATATCAACTAACTAATTATTCGAATTAACAAATTCAGTCTTGATGTCTCGAGATATAATTTTTTATCAAATGAAATGACAATCAATTTCAATATGTTTAGTCATTTCATGAAATACAATATTTGAGTTAATAGGAGGAGCAACCTGATTATCACATATATTTGAGTGACTTCTATAAATTGTAATTATTTAAGTAAATGTTTAAGCCAAATAAGCTTACAAGTAGCTGAGACCATAACTCTATATTTTGCTTCAACACTAGATCTTGCCACAACATATTATTTTTTGTTTTTCGAAGAAATAATGTTATCACCAATATGAACACAATATCCAGAAATAGATATTCTATCAGGCGAAAATCCTGTCCAATCAGTATCTGAATAACATACAATTTTACTATGATTACTATGACTATATAATAAGCCTATTTCAGGAGAACCTTTAATATACAAATAACTACATTTAAATGATCATCATCACATAGGAAATTAAGAAACTGACTTAGCACGCTAACTGCAAATGAAATATCATAACGAGTAACAATAAGATAATTCATTTTTTCAACCAATCTTCTATATTTCTCAGGATCTGACAGAGTCTCTCCTGACTAGGTAAAAGAAGTTTGTATTAGGATCCACAGGTATTTCAACAGATTTTAAATTCATCAATCCAGATCTCTCCAACCATTTAATTCAAGATTTATTTTTTAATATTCTATATTCCATTGAGTCGTTGTTTATGTATCTAATATATGAAACAAATAGACAAAAAAATGGATTGAAATATATTTTAAATTACTTTCTTATAACTTTTTGAATTGGAATATTTAATAATAATTCGTATGTATTTTCAAATGACAAATGTGTGTTTGCTAGTATTAATTAAGGTGTATCTCACCCAAATGTGAAATGTGGTTTTAGAATATATTCATGAATAATAAAATCTCTTAATACTAATTACATTACGTTTTTAAAATAAATAAAAAAGTAATATTATATCACATGTTAGTGAGTAGGTATGTTAATATAACTAAACCATAATTGTTTTCGGTTTCTTTGCCCAACTCCCAAAAATGGATCATTTTTTCAGTTTTTTTTATGTGATATTAAAAACAAAACGAATGAAAAATTAAACGATGACAAGCACTTATTTTAATACATAACATTACAAAACAATATAATATTGAAATTTGAAAATAAGATTTTATCATTTTCCTTTGAGTCCACAATTAAAATTTAATATTTGGTTATCTATCTAATGTAGAAGTTATTTTTTCATTAAATTACGTCCTATAAATCTTGTCTTACTATATCATCGAGTCACATCTCACTACTCATATTTTCATAATATAATAATAATGAAAAATAAGATTTAATTACTACAAGAAACATTTCACTTTAAAAAAATGAGTATAAGTATCACTATTTAAACACTTACACTCCTTTATTTTTATTTTTAAACTACACATATCAGCATATTTTTACTAAAACACTCTTGAAATAATTTATCAAATTTTATGTACATTTTATTTTAGGAATTTAATTGTTGTTTAGGTTCTATTTTAGAAAATTAGTAAATAGTTTCACTCCCCTAATGTAGTTCTCATATAACATATAAGTCCAACGAAAAAAAAAATACTTCGAATTAGTTTTATTTAGTGTATACGTTAATTAAAAAGGTAAAGCAAATATTATAAACTTATAATATAACGTTTACGTTAATATTTTAATTTTTAATATTTATATTTGTGGAAATATTTTAACCAAATATTACATCGGGTCTTACACACATATCTCTCTCTCTCTCATATATATATATATATATACATATATATATATATATATATATATATATATATATATATATATATATATATATATATATATATATATATATATATTTAGTTGTTTGTTTTTTGTTTATTTATTTTTTTCTAATAATTTATATCAATAGAATATTATAACTTATGAGTTGAAATGTTACAACACCTATCTTTTAAAATATAATTTCGTGAATAAAAGAATAAAAGATAAATTTAAATTAATATTTACTTTGAAATGAAGTGATTAATTATAAACTAAACTTTTGTCATTTTCATTATAATAAAATAGTAATTCAAAACTTTATTTTTATATTTTATTTGAACTTTACAATAAATATTACTGACATTCACACACATAATTGCCTCCTACCTTCACACAGACCCCAGTGCTAGGTCCTTGTCTTGTGCAACAAATCTCACAATAAACTTCACAATTTTTGGACGAACATATTTCATTTATTACTTTAATTTCGACATAGAATGTTAAAATGTTATAATGACCTATTTTCTAAAGTACAATTTAGTGAATAAAAAATAATACACAGTAAATTCAAATTAATATTTAATTACACCACTATTGATGTAGTGATTAATTATAAACTAAATTCCTGTCATTTTTCATTGTAATAAAATAGTAATTCAAAAATTTATTTTATTTATTTTATTTGAATTTTATAATAAGCATTACAAACATTCACACATATACGTGTCTCGCTTTATACATACGGCAGTGCTATATCCTTTTTCAGTGCAACAAACAATGCAAAATTTAGAGCCTACAGTGCATGGTGATCCAATGCATCCTGGTGGATTCAGCAGAGGTTTAACTGTTACTGATTCTGCAATTACTGAACCTGTTTAAGCAAAAATTTCACAATTTTTAAACATATTTCATTTGTTACTTTAATCTCAATACAGAATAAATATGAAACTATGAACTAGTGTCATAGTGATTTACATTTTTAATTAATGCATACATTAAAAAAGTAATGTAAAATATATATATTTGTTTTCATAAAAGTTATATGTCATGAGCAAACTAAATGAGAATAATGAAATTATTCAATAATGACCTGAAGGTAGAACCAGAGTAACCATTAAAAGTCCCAAAATAAAACTTTGGTAAAAGTGAAAAGCCATTTTGAAAAGTGTTCCAGTAAAAATACTTTGATACTGTTAATGTCTAAGTTTCTGTCTAGGTAACAATATTTATACCCATTGTTTTTTAAACCGAAATGTATATTGTATTAATTAAAATTTATCCGGTAGAAGTCAAAAATCATTTTGAAAAGTGTTTCAGTAAAAATAAGTTAACTTATAATTTAAAAATATAAAACTGTTGACTTAGAAAAGTGTTCAGTAGAAATACGTTAACTTATAATTTAAAAATATAAAGTTGTTGACTTATAAAAGTGTTCAGTAGAAATACGTTAACTTATAATTTAAAAATATAAAATCGTTGACTTATAAAAGTATTCCAATATAAAACTGTTGATTAATTTGAAAATAAAATAGTAAAGCATCATATTATATATATATATAGTGTTACTTACATAAATAAATGAAAAACTATAACCAATAAAGAATTTATGAACTTAAAAATTAATAAATACAAAATTTTAATTATACATAATTTATTATTAAAATTAACGTTATTTTTTATTTTTTTCAGATTTTATTGTGACTTCTGTTCTAAAACCAATAAATATAATAGTTTTCATGAATATTTATTTCAATGACAATCCAAAACAGTTATATATATATATATATATATATGTATATATATATATATATATATATATATATATATATATATATATATATATATATATATATATATATATATATATATGTATATATATATATAATAAGACAAAAAAATTTAAAATATTATATTTTATTAGTCATTATAAATAATTTGATAAACTTTTCTACTAATATTATTTATTTTATGATGAAACTACGTAATTTTTTTCAACTACAGTGCTGTCATTCATTCAAAAGCTCTTAGATATTGATTTACACATTGTACAAATACTCACACATGTATGGGGAAGTTTGTTTTGAATATATAATTATGGTTATAATTTACAACACATTAACATATTCTTCTACATTATGTATAGGTACAGTAGACAATTGTAAATGCAGAGTGAATCATGTAGTTTTTTGTGAGGATACAAATAAAGGTAAAGTGTCATTTTAGTGAGAAAAAATACAGAATCCAAAAGAGTGAAATAAGGTTAATGGATATAGAATATATTATAAGTGAGACAGGCCCAACGCCATATTATTATTATTATTATTATTATTATTATTATTATTATTATTATTATTATTATTATTATTATTATTATTATTATTATTATTATTATTATTGTTATTATTACCCAGAAATACTCAAAGTTCTATCCTAATATCTGTATTTTTGTAACAATTTTCATAATATAAAAAGTTTCGTAGTACTAAAAGTTTTCAACATGTAATAGCTTTATTTCGATAATGAAAGAAAAAGAAAAAAATATTTTTGTTTTGTCTTTAGTCTTCCAGAAATTTAGAAAGAAACTATTGACTAAATAAGCTAGAGATTTTAAGGGTATATTATTTGCCTAATAGTTTTTACTATTTATTTTATTTTTACATTAATATACTTAGTTAGCTTAGAATTGAGTTTAAAGTTATATAAAATTGAGTTTAAAATTAGGCAATGTATCTCAGTGCTTTTATTAGTAATTTATAGAAGGAAATTGTTAACGATACATCCGGGTCTAATTGAAAAATATTGAAATAATATAGTATAATTAATTTGAAAAAAAAAATAACAAAACTTAAGATGCTAAAAAATAACGAAAGAGGTATAAATAAAAAAATAGAAAATTGATAAAAATATATATTTATTATTTAGTTTGATAAAAATCTAAAATTTTAAAATTCATTTTCCTTTATTTTGTACTGCTTATCTCATTAATATAATATAATTAATAGTTGTAACAACCTAGAAAATATGTGATTTGAATAAAAATGGTAGAAGTGGAATAAACATTTGATTATTATATTATTAAACTAAAAATGCTTATTTATAGAAAAAGTAAGTAGTACAGTCTCATTTCCACTCAAGCCATCATCTCTCTAAAAGCTCTAACATTCTTTTTTTCTTCTGACTTCTCTCTAAGTTTCTACTTCCATGCTTCATTAGTTTCTCAAGCGGAGCCCACCGTTGGACTCGTGACGGAGAATAGAACAAGTCTACCCAATCAGAATCTCCGTTAGAGTAAGTTTGTTCTCTGCCCTCTTCCCTTAGAGCCATTTTTAGGGTTTTGATTTATTCTGCCTTATGAGTTTGCATGTGGCATCTGAGTTATCAGATAGTGCCCCTGTGAGCTCAGTTCTCTAGTGTTTTCGTGTGATCGTTGATCAGAGGACATTTTGATGCAGATTTGAGTTCTTGACGATCTTAGGCTTTGGGGCTGTTAGAGAGAACTTCTAGTGCAATTCAGGTAAGGGAAGCTGACTTGCATGTTACCTAATTTCAGTTTGTTTGTGATTTAGGATTTCATTCAAATTATGTCTGTGAAAATGCATCTGTGATGGTTTACTTGCTGACATGAATCTTAAGTTGAATTCTTGATTGTTTATTTATTCTGATATGTATGATGAGTATGTGGTAATTGATGGAATGCAAGTTTAATTTCTGGTTAAGTTAGTCATCTGAAACATGTGTAGTAGCTCTGTGGTAGTAAAACCTGCATAACTGATAAATTATGTTTTCTGCATAATTCGCTCAGGCGAAAGCATAATTCGTTCAGGCGAAAGCATAATTCGCTCAGACGAAAGCATTTTGCCCAAGTGAGAATGGTTTCGAGTAGAAGTGTGCTCTCTGAACTATGTTCGCCCAGGCAAAAAGTTTTTCGTCCAGGCGAGAAAGTATTTTCGCCCAAGTGAGAGTACAGTCGCCTAGGCGAAAAAGCTCCTGGAGCTAGTGTGCTCTCTAGAGTGCTTTCGCCCAGGCGAGAAATCCTTCGCTCGGGCGAGGATATATTCACCTCCAGGCGAGAGTATTTCGCTTAGGCGAAAATGGGCAGTGCTCTCTGGACTACTTTCGCTCAAGCGAAAGAATTTTCGGTCAGGCAAGTGGTATTTTCGCTCGGGCGAAATTTGTCTTGCCCAGGCTAAAAAAATTTTTTTTTTTTTGGCCTTTTGTTTCTGAATGTTTAGCTCTTTTGGAATGCAATGTATGTATTGAATAAACTAGATTAATTGATAATTCAAGTTTAATTATATTGATAGTTTAGTGACTTCTTTAAATATTGAGATTGAAGTGGAGATTGAGATTTAACAGTGAATGAATGTATGAGTAGAGATCTATATGGTGATGTTATATTGTTAAAAGTATTGATAAAGTTGGTTAAAGCCTGGGCATAGTATTTTTCGGAAAGAAAACACCCGTGTCTTGGTTAATTAGGAAGTGCATTATCTAAGGATCTGATCAATAACGACTGATATCCTGACTCTACTAGTAATAGGAATCAAATAGATGATCATTACTAGGTGGTGAGAATCGAAGGAGATCTGAATTGAGTGACTGCAGCTTTAAATATAGCTGGTCAGGAAAGTCTCAGGGGGACTAACCCTGTCATACATGATTGATGATTCATTTGTGTGGGGGCTGTGTGGATTCACAATTTGGAGATGTATGACAGGTGTATATCTCGGGGTCTATTCAATGCACGAGTCTTCCGGAAGTAGAGTCATGTTTGTAGTGTCTTAGATTCTTATATTGTGATGATACATGAAATTGAATGTTTTTTATTTGTTAAAATTTGGTTAGCTTACCCCTTTTCTTTGGTTGTATTGTGTTTGATTTTCTATCTGTGATGATCGTGTCTTGACACAGGAACAAATAGTGCTGCAGATAGATCTTTGGGAGACCATTTAGGTTGAGGATGCTGTTAGAAATAGTATGATATTTCGAAAAACTTATATATGATATTGTAAATATATTTTGAAATTTCAGTTTAGCTTTATTATGTAATTTTGATGCATGTTAACTATGCAATACCGTGAGATACATATGATGTTAATACTTTAGCTGTCATAGTAGAAGCTTTAATTTTGTGGGGTGTTACAATAGTTAAAAGAGATATATTAATCGATAATATGTGATAAATTAATTTACTAATATCTATATTATTTATTGACTAGGATGTGCTTGTTCCTCTGTTGCCTTCCGAGCAGCACAAGAGGTTCGTCCATTTTGGTAGAGAAGCAACAACACCTTAAATTTAACAAATCCTCTTGGAATAAAGGTATGTAATTTTATTATTTTATTGTTGTGAATTTAAAGTATTTAGTTATTTAATTAGTTGGATGTGTAATTGATTATGTTACTTCAATTTCTAAGGACTTAAGTGAACTTTGTGATCTAGTTGCTACTTAACTTCAGATTTAATGAATCTTATCACGTGTTTAGAATTATAAACAGGATTTGACTAATTGAATATTACCTACTAATCACCCAGATGTTATTTGTTTTTAAGCATTTAATTGTCAGGTATATATTAAAGTAGACCAATTCCTTTTATCCTATCTTAAATAACTTTATTATGTGCCTGTATAAGCTAATTTCAATTCTATATAAACTTGTAATACATTTCTTATAAAATAACATAGTAAATATAATAAATAAATAGTTTAAATTCAACAACAAAAATTGTTATCGCTTAGAATTTTTAAAATAATTAAAATTGTTATTCTATGTAACATTAATTTAAATTAAGAAATGTAAAACTAAATAGTTTATTAATACTATTTCAACAATATTCATATCTTTTGAAAAGCCAAAATTTAAAACGTAGATGGATTGACCATTTTAATTACTTTCCATTTCAAATATGTAATAATGGTATTTATTAAAATAATAATAATAATTATTATTATAATAGTAATAATAATAATAGTTCCTACTCTATAAACTATACATTTTATTTTTTAGAAAATAATATTATAAGAATAATATTACATCGGGTCTTATATACACATATCTCACACACACATATATCATATATATATATATATATATTAGTTGTTTTCATTACATGTTACCTGTTTATTTATTTATTTTTAATAATTTATATCAATAGAATATTATAATTTATGAATTGAAATGTTAACGACCTATTTAAAGTACAATTTCGTAAATAAAAGAATACAAGATAAATCTAAATTAATATTTATATTTACTTTGAAATGAAGTGATTAATTATAAACTAATTTTTTGCCATTTTTCATTATAATAAAATAATAATTCAAAAATTTATTTTATTTGAATTTTATAATAAATATTACAGACATTCACACACATAATTGCCTCCTAACTTCACACAGAGGCACACATATTTCATTTATTACTTTAATTTCAACATAGAATGTTACAATGTTATAATGACCTATTTTCTAAAGTACAATTTTGTGAATAAAAGAATACACAGTAAATCCAAATTAATATCTAATTACATCATTATTGATGAAGTGGTTAATTATAAACTAAATTCCTGTCATTTTTCATTGTAATAAAATAGTAATTCAAACATTTATTTTATTTATTTTATTTGAATTTTATAATAAGCATTACAAACTTTCACCCACATAAGTGTCTCGCTTTATACATACGCCAGTGCTATATCCTTTTTCAATGCAACAAACATTACAAAATTTAGAGCCTACAGTGCATGGTTTAAGCAAAAATTTCATAATTTTTAAATATATTTCATTTGTTACTTTAATTTCAATACAGAATAAATATGAAACTATGAACTATGTCATACTTTTACATTTTTAATTAATGCATATTATTATTATTATTATTATTATTATCATCATCGAGTAACACTCAAAAGTTCTATCCTAATAACTGTATTTTTTAAATGATTTTCATAATATTAAAATTTTCATAATGCTAAAAGTTTTCAACATGTAATAGCTTTATTTCGATAGTGAAAGAAAAAGAAAAAATTATATTTTGCACTAAGATATTTGTCTAACTTTAAACTCAATTTTGCACAACTTTAATTACATCTTTCATGGCTTGTCTCTACTAAATACTATTTTACTAAATGCAAAACTCACTTAACAAAAACTTTAACAATCACATTAAAAGATAAAAATATTAAATATGATGTATTGTTAAAAATATTAATTAAAATATCTCTATATATTTATACTTATAGTAGCAAACATAGAGGATACTATTATATATGGTTGTGTCCCTCTTCAAATTATTATTATTACAAATACTAATAATAATTGCTACTATATAAATAATGTATTTTATTATTTAGAGAATAACATGGTAAAAAAAAATAATAATAGTTTCCAAGCTAATTAATTATATTAATGTAAAAACAAATTAAATAGCAAAAGTTTTTAGGCAAATAATATATCCTTGAAACTATGCAATTCATTTAGCCAATAATTTCTTACTTAATAGTTTTGTGGAAGACTAAACACAAAGAACAAAATGCTATTTTTCCTTTTCTATCACCACCGAAATAAAGTTACTAAATGGTTGAAAACTTTCGGTGCCATGAAGACCACTACGAACATAAAGCTCTTACATGTTACGTGGAATGGAACTTCCTACATTATTAACCATTCTTTTACCATTTTCTGCTATACTACTCTTTATTCTTGTCTACCACATAGTTACAATGTGCTGATATGCTGTAAACAAATAAAAAAAATTTCTTTTTTTTTCACTTTTCTTATCATAATTATTGGATGCTTTCTTTTGGTGCTATTACAGTATGTTAGTTTATTAATGTTGTTTAACACCCCACAAAATTAAAGCTTCTACTATGACAGCTAAAGTATTATCATCATGTGTATCTCACAGTATTCCATAGTTAACATATATCAAAATTACATAATAAAGCTAAACTGAAATTTCAAAATATATTTACAATATCATATATAAGTTTTTTTCAAAATAATGCACTATTCCTAACAGCATCCTTCAAACTAGATGATCTCCCAAAGATCCATCTGCAGCACCATCTGCTCCCGTGTCAAGACACGATCATCACAGATAAAAAATCAAACACAATACAACCAAAGAAAAGGGTAAGCTAACCAAATTTTAACAAATCAAAAACATTCAATTTCATGTATCATCATAATAAAAGAATCTAACACACTACAAACATGACTCTACTTCC
>Ga0209700_107856_pt1 | contig 14477 bp, 15 predicted proteins | sample SiratroredBW_FD_187528 | JGI IMG/M metagenome (GOLD analysis project Ga0209700, IMG submission 187528) | Root nodule microbial communities of legume samples collected from California, USA - Siratro red BW (SPAdes) (version 2) | ecosystem: Host-associated > Plants > Roots > Nodule | place: USA... | reverse complement strand
AGTGGAACCAGAGTTCTGACGATCCTCATACCATTTAAGAAATTCATTGAAAATAGCCGGTGGACCTGAGATATCAGATGAAGTAGAATCCATGGTAGAAGGTGGCACAGGAGTTGCTTGGACAACTGTAGCAGTTTTAGGAGGACGGCCATGTAAGGCATAACACCTGTCAATTTTGTGGCCAAGCTTGCCACAATGGTCACATTTATGATGCCTTTTGTTCGGCTTTCGAGAACGGGTGCGATCATCACGTTTACTAAAGCAGAAGAGTCATCACCTGAAGTAGATATATCAATGTGGGATTTATCTGGTACACATATAAGGGAGGAAGAAGTAGAAGTAAGGGTGGGTACAACAGGAGATCCCAAAATCTGATTACGAACAGGAGAATAATCATCAGGAAGTCCATATAAGGCTAACAACATGAAAAACTTGGACTGTTGCTCTATCTCTTGAGACAGAGTGGATGTAGGAGGCAACAATTCATTAAAATCATGAAAAAGAGCATGAATTTTACCAAGATACTCAGACATTGGACCATTAAGACGTTTTGAAGCAACAACATGAAGGAGATTTTGACATACTCCATAAAGACGTTGAGTGTCATTGGTATATAATAATTTGACATGCTCCCAAATTTCTGAACAAGTCTCATAAGAGAGAAAAATTTGTTTCAAAGACGAGTGAATGGTCGATTTGAGAACCATACATAACTGAGCATCAGTTTTCAACCAACGAGAAACCTCTTTCTCAAGAACATTATCAACAAACATTGTAAGATGATCAACGTAGCCTTGACTCTTAAGCCATAACCTAATATCCGAAGCCCAAGTATCATAATTTTTACCATTTAATTTGTCAATTGACAAATGAACATTGACATAATTAGTATAGTGCTCCGGTATAGGAAAAGTAGAGGAGGCGTTGGTAGTTGCGGAAGAATCCATGGAGGAGAGAGAAAAAACGCGAAAATTCAAACGTGCTCCGATCAAAATAATGAGGACAGATCCAGAATGCTTGCAAGACGGCGATCACAATGGCGGTAATCGCCGCCGGAAAAGTTGCCGGACGCGCCGCCACATGCGGCGGCAGCGGTGACGGTGACCGGAACTAAAACAGCCACTGCAAGCGCGTCGGTGCTTCGATTGCCGCGATTCCAAAGGCACAGTAATCGCCTGGATGAGGCGCTTCCGATGGTGGTGTCTCCAACCCAATCGGCGGCGCCGGCAAAGGTTACGGCAGCGCGGCAGCGACGACGGAGGCACTTGAATGGGACGATGAACAATGGGTTCACCGAAAAAAAATTTAACCCTAACCCTAGACTCTAGATACCATATTAAAATAGAGAAATAGGTATAGGATTAATTCCCTTGTGTGTAAATACACATAAAGAGATGTTTATTTATAGATGATAAAAATAACAGAAATAGTAACAAAATAACAGAGAACATAGACTAAGCCCGTTATATTCAACAATTTGCTTCTGAAATTTCAGCAAACACCATATATATAACAATGGGATTTCGTTTACCAAGTATCAGAAGAGCATCGCTTTCGGTAGCAAACCAAGCATCTTCAAAAGTTGTGGAGGTGCCAAAGGGCTACCTTGCGGTCTATGTTGGAGAGATTGTGATCCCTGTATCATACTTGATCCATCCTTCATTCCAAGATTTGTTGAGTAAAGCTGAGGAAGAGTTTGGATATGATCATCCTATGGGTGGTCTTACAATTCCATGCAGTGAAGATATCTTCCTAAATATAACTTCACAATTGATTTGACTATAATCTAGCACTGCAGAGGACTGACAGATTTCTAGTGAGATTTTGTAGAATAGGCATCTTCTCTATCTGTGAAGATCACCCTTGTTAGAAATAGTAGAAAAGAAAAATCCTAATTGCGTGACAAATTTGTTCCATTTTTTTTATGTTTAATGATAACGAATTCAACCAGTCAAGTAGCTCCTTTGTTTTTTTTCTGTTCATTATAGTTACACTGACAATATTCACTTCCGCAGCATGAGCAGGTTGTTTTGCTATAAGAAAAAAGACTTTGTTGTCATGTAAATTTAAAGTACTTTTACTAAGAAGGTGAAATACCATTTCTTTTGGGGAAAAGTTAATTTTTTCAACCACATTCAAACGAAATTTAAATTGTGGTAGCTAGGCCTTGATCCTTCATTTGGTGTGTCTCCCTTAATGTGAATGGAATGTAGTAAGTAAGAAATCTAACAAGGAAAAACTAATATTTCATGAGGTTGCACTGATTTTTTGGGAAAATAAACGATCACGTTTTGTAGTGACGGTAGAATTCAAAGTACTAAAGTAACTAAAGACAAATACTCTGGTCTAGAAAGCAAGAACTAGAATGAGTCACATAAATAGAAATAGAAGAATATACCAACTTGTAGCAAAAGTTGTTTTAGGATATAAATGCGTTGTGCGTACATTGAACTACAATATGGCAGCAGAAACAATCGTTACCATCTTTGGTTCATATCTCCAAAAAAAATTGCTGCACCCGAAGAGAAAAAAAAAAAAAACTTTTTGTCCATACCACTCTTCCTGATTTCCAAAGGAATACAAGGCAGAAACTAAAATGGAAAATTTTAACAATGAAACAAGGATGTACACATATTCCAATGATCTATCTTTGACTGAAACAATGTTAACATTATAAGAAACACCTAAATTGATCTCATTTTTAGAGGATGTGGACCAACAATCCATAGCCAGGAAACCCATATGATATTGTCCAAAAATAGGTAGGTTATCTACCATAATATAAATTAAACCTCTTACTCTAAAAGAGAGGTTAGAAGAAATAAGACAAAACTTGTACTAGAAATCTTCATTCAATTTGTGTCAAAAGAGGTATACGATAGATATTTATAGTAATAAGAGAGGAGGAAACTTTTCTAAATTTTTTCATGTGTGACTTGTAAGACACATAGATGCTCCAACACTAGGTGGCATTTAAGAACCCATGCTCTTGGCATGGAATTGTAAGAACACCCATCCGATGATCATATCTAGATTCTTCTTCTGCCTTATTAAGTAATTATTGAACTGAAGGTTGGTTCATGTATGATAATGGCACATGAATAAACTAAAGAGTTAACTAATCAACTTTTAAATGTGAACATGAATAAGGTTTTTGGTGAAGAAGTAGGTGATCAATGTGTGGTGGAAACTACATTTAATTTCGTACATTCTCTCGGCCTTAAAATAATTTCAAGATGGATTTCAATAATGTGAAGCTTAGAGCTTTTTTCAATAATTTCAGGATTTTTGGATTTCAATCTCCGAAGCTTAAGAGGATTCTCGTCCTGAATTTCAGTCATGTCACAGCTTATGAAAATTTTCACTTTGAATTTCAGTCATGTCACGAACATAAGAGGATCTTCCTCCTAGAATTCAACCAGCACAAGAGAATCTTCCTGCTAGACTTCAACCGTGTCACGAACTTAAGAGGATCCTCCTCCTCCTGGATTTCAGAACAGATGATAAAATAAAATTACGTCACCCTTGAGGCAGAGAGACCTTGTAAGTGGATTAATCAAGGAAATCACAGTTGTTGAAGCTGAAGAGTCATGGATATCAATCCCATTCAGAACGTGTTGAATTATTCTGACCTAATGAGATGAAGAACAATTACACTAAAAAGTGTATTGGCTTAGGATTGTTGGTATCCTAAGGTTGGAGAGTGGACAAGGAAAAATAAAGAAAGAAATTTGATGAAAATAGATAGATAGAACATAGAGGTTTATAGATCCTCTTGGGAGGAAGAGTGGGTGCTGTAAGCAGGAAGAAAGAGTTGGTATTTACAGTTAAGTTTAGAATATTCACATGAATATAGAAACATATGACAACAATTTTTATTAATATTTATTTAATAGTTTAATTTATATTTTATTTAAATATTTTATTAATATGATTTTTAAAATAGTTTTTTTTTCGAAGTAAATGTCCCTTTCAAAGTTTGGTAAAATTGTTGGAAAATAAATAAAAGAGAAACTGAAACAGTGGAAACAAAATTAGAAAAAAAAAATTAAAAAAAATAAAAGAAAGAGATTTAAATTCAACTATTAGAATCTGGGTTTCTTTTTTTCTCGTTTTATTTTCTATGCATGTCAATAAATAAATAGATATATATATATATATATATATATATAATAAAAATAGAATTTTATAATTTTATATTAATATAAATTTTTGTAAATTTTCGTTTATATTAAAAAAACACTTTAAAGTCAACAACCTAACTTTTAGGATGTGTTTATGTCACTAAAGTGTACAAAAGATGAAAGAAAGATTTTCTGTTTGTATATATTAATATTAATGGAAATAAGATTAAATATAGAAAGTTATTTGAGTAGTAATCTATTTTAAAATTTTAACCTTTTTAACTCACATAATAACAATAGTCTCAAAAGACAAATGTTTTAGTAAAATATTAATAAATATATTTTTAAGCTGATATGGATTATCATCAATTTACATATCTATATATTTTTCTCATTTTCTAAATATATTCTACTCTCTTCCTTACTGACTAAACCAGAGTAGGACCGGTCAGTCAGAAGCTTTTCCTGATTTATGACGTGTTATTTCTTTGATTCACATATTACAGTTTAAAAAGCAAATCGAAATTAAAGTATACATAACTTATCAAATCAATCCGTAAGAATGTAATAGAGAGTAAGCGATTTTAGTTTAAGGTTTAGAGTTTATATAAAAGTTACACTAAAAGAATGAGATAATGGTTAGTTGAAATAAGAGATTTTATTATAATATTAAATGTGCAAAAGTGAGTACTTGAGTAACTCAACAATTTAATATCCTCCACCACTGTTACCACTTTAACAGAAAGACACTAAAGACAACAGTAGCATGAGAGTAGCATCCTAATGCCTCTGCCTCTTATTAGATCCCATTTAGATGAATCATTTCTTTTAACTAAGTGTTTTCTTAAGCCCTCTCTTAAATTATATATAGAGATGGTCATGGCTTACGATCCCTTGTAGGAAGTTTCTTCATAGATATCACTTCTCGCTTGGGCAGAATATAGAGAAGAAGATTGAAAAGCAAAAGGTCAATAACCAATTCAACTTTGTATTGGGCACACAGTTGAACATTGTAAATATTTTATCACTTTTGCACACAGAGCTTTGCAGAGAGATGTACTTAAAACATAAATACTAGACCCCTTTATCTTCTGAATTTCTTATGACCATTTATTTAAAGTTGTTATACTAATGCTTGCAGTTTTGTTTCCGTAGACTATATGTATACTGCAGTATCAAATTTTTATCTGTGAACAAATGTCACAAGTAACTCCCTCCAGAGTCCAGGTTCATGATCCTCTTGTTTAATGCTTCCTCCTATGTTTGATGATCAAAATCCACATCTCTGACAGAATAAGTTGAGCAATAATGATGATAAGTTCATAGAGAAAGGTGATGGTCCATGACAAGAGATTCATAAATCAAAATCTTTTGCCAAAACAATGTATTGCCAACAATGTCTTGGATTATAAGTAGCTGTTACCCGAAAAGAAGTGTGCAAGCATTTCCCAAAAACAAGGGAGAAGTATGATATTGCTGAGTATTAGAACATGAAAAGCTATTAATAGAAGGTCTCACATTCAACCTTGGAGAGCTTTGAAGTTTTTCTTCAGCTTCTCTTATTCTAATTCTTTTCGATCAATTATACAAAGTTTTAAGTTTTAAGATTTCACTCCACTGAGAAGAAAAAAAAAAAATACTTAACTGGTTGAAGTCACTACTCCTTAAATAAGAGGTCCTTGTAGTTTTGTGGCTTAATTAGGAAAATAGAAGAATCAACGGCCATCGGAGAGTGTAGAATGATTTTGCAGGAATAATTCCAGCTCAAGGAAAAAATCGAAAAACCACAGTGCAGAAGTAACAACCAGTATCAAGTTAGATCAATATCTACGAAATAATTACTGCACCAAATTTCCTGATACATATAAACTGAACTTGATTAATATTTTTAACAATGTTTTGTAAAAACTTTCTCATCATTGTAAAATCAATTTACTTTCAAAATACAAACCAAAATAGAAAAGTTTACAAATGAAAGTTCCTTCTGTACAAACTTGCCTCAATTGATCTATGATCTATCTCACTCGCCCTTAGTCCAGCATGCTAGAGTGATTTACAAACTTGTCTCATCTAAAACTATCTTCTATTTGCCTCATCTAAGGTTATCTATCTCAGGTCTCCATGGAAACGCTTTACAACTGATTGCAGTGAGAGATGATGTTTAGGAACTCATCATCCTGGCATGGAATTGTGAGAGCACCCTTTGGATGATCATATCCAAATTCTTCTTCTGCTTTACTAAGCCATTCTTGAAATGAAGGCTGGTTCAAGTATGATACTGGAATCACATACCGCCGCATTTCATCTCCAACATAAACTGCAATATAGCCTTTTGGTACTTCACCTCCCTTGGAGGCTGCTTGGATTGTAGAAAACGATGCTCGTCTAAGAATACCTGCTATGCGGAAACCCATTGTTTTCTATTTCTTCACTCCGCAAAGAATATTGATGTCCGAGGATTAGTGCAAGAAAGAAATTTTTAACTTCTATTACTTGAGAAATGCAATCACTTGTGTTGCTTGAAAACCAAAGAAGTACAACATATATAGTTGCCAAATGGCCTCTGCTAACTCAAACCTCAATTATTGATCTTTTGATTGTCTACAATGGATTCTACCAAGAGACAAGATCACAAGGTGTTGTCCTAGAGATCTCCTTCAAGAACTTGGAAAATCAATGGCACTGCATACCCCACCATTTTAGATTATGGCCAACAGATTTACCCCCTTCAAATTAATACTGAAAGCAATGCTTCTTCATTCGTTATGATGCTACAGCTATTTCATCATGGACATGCTTTAGACATCTCACATTCATGTTTGTTTTGATAAATAAGTGACATTGCTACTCACATGTACCATCCATCAATTATATAAACCATGTGTAGATTAAATTGAATTCGAGGTTAGAAGAGAAGCAATATTGAACACATGTTCACTCGGCCCTATGAACCACACTTTCTGTGTCTGGCAAATCTTGAGAACAGCCATTTGAACTTGCATAAATGAACCTCTCCATGCCAAATAAGTGTCAACATGATGGCATTAGATTTTCATAGATAAATAGGACAGTCCTATTGACATTACCACATGCCTTTGTCTCTTTGATGGTCTCATCTTATCTCATAGTCCAAATTATTCACCAATAATGCAAGTAGCCTTCTTACATAGCTTTATCTATATATATATTCAAAGGTTGCAAGCATTTTAGAACCAACACAAATCATTCACATCGTGAAGTATTAGCAATTCATAAGCCTCAGCACTCAAGCGCATTTTATACCATTTTGTTCTCAAGTCTCAACAAGTACAACACAACCATGGGTTTCCGTTTACCTGGTATGAGAAGGGCATCATTTGCAGCAAACCAAGCATCTTCAAAGGGTATGGAGGTGCCAAAGGGTTATCTGGCAGTGTATGTTGGAGAGAAAAAGAAGCGGTTTGTGATCCCCATATCATACTTGAGCCAACCTTCGTTCCAAGACATGTTGACTAAAGCAGAGGAAGAGTTTGGATATGATCATCCCATGGGTGGTCTTACAATTCCTTGTACTGAAGATGTCTTCCAAATCATAACTTCACAGTTGAATAGATATTAAGTCTTGTACTATACAAGTCTGACAGAGAATTGAAGAGCCATTTTTTCGTAGGCATCTTCTCACTTTGTAAACATAACTCCCCTTTATATGTTTAATGACAGCGAATTCAGCTGCTCAAGAGACCACTTTACGTTTTCTGTTTTTGACTTTACCAATATTAACCTCATGTTGTATAAGCAGGGTTTGTTGCTATAAACAAAAGTTAGACATGGCTGTCCTCATGAATTTCAACGCATATATAGAACACATATATCTCCTAGCAAGGGAAGAACAACAGTACTTTTACTACTTAAAATTATTTAAAGAATAAAAATAGATTGGCGAAGCTAGAGGTATCGTTATCAATAATTAACATATTTGCTCCTTAAGAGTGCCAAATTGTAATGAATTGTTTTGCTCCTCAAACTTAAACAAAGAACAAAAAGCCACGTACAATAGATAAAGTGAATATTTGACTGTCTTGCTTGCTTTAAGGATTGCAAACTCCAGTCATTTGTCTTAAGAACTTGAATTTGGTGAGTGGTGATAGCTTAGTAAACATGAGTAACAACTTGTTTTCTTTTTCCACTTCTGTTAAGAAAATTAGCTTAACGAGAATAGGGACCCTAGCACAAATAAAAACCACAATGCTAACTCGGGAAACAAGAATCACGAACAACAAAAATGGAAACAACAAAGCAAATAGTAACCATGAATCAAAGGTTGAGAACATTTCACGGCTAGAAACCACAAGCCAGGACATGAAAACGTGGACGTAAAATTGAATCAAACAAGAGGAACAATATTGCATCCGAACCAGAATGTTTGATATCTTTGTTCATTGCTATTCGTTATATAAATAATGATTGGAGTATTTAGAGATAATTGCTACTCATAATTAGGAACATCCTATTGCCTGATTTATGTAACCTAGTTTAGGCATATATTATATACAATTGAAGAGGACAAATAAATTCATAATTTGTTTGGCTTATTCTTACGAGAACAAAATTGATATTTCTTTTATTTCTAAAGGATACATACAGGCAAGAAACTATCACGAATAATCTTAAATTTATTGTTCCTTCTGTACCAATTTTCCTTAGCTAATGTAAAATCTATCTCATTCTCCCTTAGCTAATGTTTGTTCATTATAAAGGTGTGGTCATAAACCTCACATAATTTCGTCATCTTTGATAAAAGACACCAAAGACAATAACATCCCTCATACCAAAATCCCATTTGGTTTATAATTTCTTATAACTAAGTGTTTTCCTATGCGCTTTCTTAAATTATATATCGAGATGGTCATGGCTTAATCATTCACAAACAAGTCAAGTTGTTTTGCAGTTTTGAAATAGAGAATACTTCGTAACTCAAATCATTCTCTTGATCTGCAATTGTACTTTACCTGAACCAACCGCTCAAACACAACCTTCTATACCCCACCAGAATATACCTAGAACACTCAGACTCAATAACATTTGAACAATTAGCCCAACCTTTAGACGATCTACCTCTTCCAACCCCTATAGGATCTAGCATCATGCAAGCCTTAGATAAAATGCTTTCCACCTCGGAACCACCAGGACATCCTACCTCACCCCAAACCATTAACTTCAAAGCCTTTCCATCCGACCCTACACAACCAAAACAACCACCTGTCCCCTTTTAGATATCCCTCACAACATAGACTATAAACCAGATGATCCATCCACGCCATCTGAACCTTACAAACCAGCCTCCCACATACTCCTTATACATCACCATCACCAATGACACCCGGAAACCCAACCCATTTTCAGCCTTCCAATCATCTCAAGACTACCTTAGCTTACATGAAGGATCTGTATATTCTCATGACAATCCACCCTTATGGAAGAGACCTTTCTGCCCCAACCTCATTAGGCTACCTCGACCCTTCCTACCCCACCCTAACCAAGGAAGAAGAAACGATTTTGTGATGTTCTGGCTTGTAACAAATGGTTGCCCTTCCACCATCTACTTCAAGATTCTATGTGCCTTGGAAGGATATATCAGAAGGCACTGGTAATATCTTTGCCCAACAATTTTCCAAGAACCATACCATTGCTACTCATTTTTATATGAGGGTGACTCCTCAGACTGTCTACAAGGTGTTTTCAGACATCATCTTACATACTGTCTACGCTCAACTTCAGAAAGTAAAAAGCAGTCAGATCGTCTACTCCCAATAACAACACCAAAGCTTCTTCCTCTAGTTTCATCTACTGGGATTGGAGCTATGTGTTTCATAAGACGAAAGGGTTTGCTAGAACCCTAGACCCTAGATGAAGAAGTTGTTGTTGTGTGGGAAAAAAAAGCTGATGAGGGATTATGAGCAAACTTTAGCGTCTTATGCTTACAATAGAGAGGTTCCTCATATTCAAAAAGGAAGATGCTTCTTAGACTATCTCACCTTTCTTAGAATGCTCCCCAAGTTCTCACTAGTTGACAACACAACATTCTTCCTGTAACAGCATTAGTTGAACAACAACTACAACATAATTGGCCTATTAAATTTACTTTAAATAAATTAATCTTTCACGTTTGTTCTGGTAAAAATACTGCTGTTCTTCACTTGTTAAGAACCATCTGTTCTAAATATGCATTGAAATTCATCCAGACATTATGAAGTTAATATTGGAAATGTAAATGACAGAAAACTTAGAGCGGCTTCTTGAGTAGTTGAATTCTTTGTCATTAAACAAATAAAAATGAGCAAAAGTGTTTTTCTAATCGCCTTTTTCCTATTACTCAAAAAGGGGATATATTTACAAATTGAGAAGATGCCTATGACAAAATGGCTCTTCAATTCTGTGTGAGACTAGTACAAGACTTAATGTCTATTCAAGTGTGAAGTTATGGTTTGGAAGACATCTTCACTACAGGGAATTGTAAGACCACCCATGGGATGATCATATCCAAATTCTTCCTCTGCTGCACTCAACATGTCTTGGAATGAAGGTTGACTCAAGTATGATATGGGGATCACAAACCGCTTCTTCTTCTCTCCAACATACACTGCCAGATAACCCTTTGGCACCTCCATACCCTTTGAAGATGCTTGGTTTGCTGCAAATGATGCCCTTCTCATACCAGGTAAACGGAAGCCCATGGTTGTGTTGTACTTGTTGAGACTTGAGAACAAAATGGTATAAAATGTGCTTGAGTGCTGAGGCTTATGAATTGCTAATACTTCAGGATGTGAATGATTTGTGTTGGTTCTAAATGCTTGCAACCTTTGAATATATATAGATAAAGCTATGTAAGAAGGCTACTTGAATTATTGATGAAGATTATGAGATAATAGTCATGGGACCAGCTGAGAGACAAGGACATGTGGTAATGTCAATAGGACTGTCCTATTTATCTATGAAAATCTATTGCCATGATGTTGACACTTATTTGGCATGGAGAGAAGTTTCATTTATGCAAGTTCAAATGGTTGTTCTCAAGATTTGCCAGACACAGAAAGTGTGGTTGGTTCATAGGGCCCCGTGAACATGTTTTCAATATTGCTTCTCTTCTAACCTCGAATTCAATTTTAGTCTACTTATTGTTACTTACACTTCTGTAATAGAATTGACCGATGATAGCTGTGAGTAGCAATGTCATTTATTTATCAAAACAAATATGAATGTGAGATGTCTAAAGCATGTCCGTGACTGAAACGGCTGTAGCATCATAATGAATGAAGAAGCATTGCTTTCTGTTTTAATTTGAAGTGGTAAATCTGTTGGCCATAATCTAAAAAGGTGGGGTATGCACTCCCATTGAACTTCCAAGTTCTTGAAAGAGATCTCTAGGACAACACCTTGTGCTCTTGTCTCGTGGTCGAGTCCTTTGTAGACAATCAAAAGATCAATAATTGAGGTTTGAGTTAGCAGAGGGCATTTGGCAACTATATATGCTGTACTTCTTTGGTTTTCAAACAACACAAGTGATTGCATTTCTTAAGTAATAGAAGTTAAAATTTCATTCTTACACTAATCTTCTGACATCAATATATTCTTTGTGGAGTGAAGAAATAGAAAACAATGGGTTTGCACATAGCAAGTATTCTGAGATGAGCATGGTTTTCTACAATCCAAGCAGCCTCCAAGGGGGATGAAGTAGCAAAGGGCTATGTTGCAGTTTATGTTGGAAATGAAATGAGGCGGTATGTGATTCCAGTATCATATTTGAACCAGCCTTCTTTTCTAGAATTGCTTAGTAAAGCAGAAGAAGACTTTGGATATGATCAATTCCTAAATCATCTCTCACTTCAATCAGTTGTAAAGCGTTTTCATGGAGACCTGAAATAGATAATCTTAGATGAGGCAAATAGAAGATAGTTTTAGATGAGACGAGTTTGTAGAACACTCTATCAGGCTGGACCTTAGGGAGAGTGAGATAGATCATAGATCAACTGAGGCAAGTTTGTACAGAAGGAACGTTCATTTATAAATTTTCTATTTTAGTTTGTATTTTGAGAGTAAATTGATGTTACAATGACGAGAAAGTTCTTACAAAACCTTGTTATAAATATCAATCAAGTTTAGTTGATATATATCAGGAAGTTTGGATCAGTAATTACTTCACAGATATTGATCTAACCTGATAGTGGTTGTTAATTCTGCTCTTTGCTTTTTGATTTTGCTTGAGCTAGAATTATTCATGCAAATTATACATTCTGCAACTACACTGATCACTTATTTAAAAAGTAGTAACTTCTACCAGTTAAGTATTTTCTTTTTTTTTTGTGTGTGGAGTGAAATCCTATAACATGAAACTTGTATAATGGATTTAAAAGAACTAGAATAAGAGAAGCTGAAGAAAAACTTCAAAGCTTCAATTATAAGGTATCTCCCCAAGTTCTTAGAGTTGAATGTTAGACCTTCTATTAATAGCTTTCCATGTTCTAATACTCAGCAATATCATACTTCTCCCTTGTTTTTGGGAAATGCTTTCACACTTATTTCCGGGTAACAACTACTTATAATCTAAAACGACAAAAACGAGAGAAACATTGGTTACATTAATTCCTGTACCGATTTAAAAAGACAGAAACTGTTGTTCAAATATAACTCCATTTGTTCACCCACAAAATTTATTGGAAATAAACACTGCTTCATAATCTCAATAAATTCACTCAATATAAAGTGAACCCTAAGAGTTGTTTTTGTGGACAACAATAAAGCAAACAAAACGGTTAAAAAAACGCTCTCTTCTCTCTCTCTTCTTCTTCATCATCATCATCATCATCTTTTCTTCTCTGGTTTGTTCTTGGTTGCTGCTGTAGCCTATTGTTATCATGAATATCCAAGCTAAGCCTTGGAATGTTACAACTAACTTTTCTCTAACTTTCCCACTAATTTTGGCAAGCGGAAACTATGGAAGATCTTTCAAAGGTGGGGAAGACTGCATGAGGTATTCCTAGCGAGAAAACTGAACATGAGAGGTTACATATATAGGTTTGTTAGGTTTTATGATGTGAAAAACGCTAGGAAACTGGAGAAAGAACTGGATTCAATTAGAATTGGGTCTATGATGATGCACGTGAATTTACCGTTATAAAGTAAGCAACAACCTATGCAGAGGAAAATGGTGAAAGTGTGGAAGATCAAGGGAAGTAGGGAAAACCATTCTCATGCAGACGGTAAGGCTGGGAGGGAGAGCAACGTGGTTAGCAGGGATACTGTTTGGAATGGCCAGAGCTTTAATGCAGAAACTGTACAAGCAAAGTGGCTTATGGAGAGTTGGATTGGAACTATGGTGGAGTTCAGAACTATGGAGGCGTTGCGTGAAAACATGCTACGTGCAGGTATGGGTTCTATTAGAGTCAGATATCTTGGCGATAAGGATGTCTTGCTAAGTGGACAAGACGGTATTCTCGTTAAAGACTGCATCAGTGCTAACTGGAAAGCTTTAACAGAGTTCTTTGAGGTGCTTAAACCATGGAACAAGAATATTCTGAGGAATAAGGCGGTGTGGATGAGATGCAAAGGACTACCGTTGCATCTGTGGACTTTTGACTGTTTTAAACAGGTTGGTGACAATGTGCATACCCTCTTAGACGTGGACGAAGCAACTGCCTAGTGGGAACGTCTTGAGTTTGCAAGACTAAGGTGAAAACTCCAGTTTCGGGTAAGGCGGAAATGACAAAGTACTTGAAGATTGATGACAAGGTTTACTGGGTTACACTAGAGGAAGAGCTTTCGGAGGTGGATCGTGAAATGTCTAGACGATGAGTAACCGATGTATCTTCTTCAGAGTCCAGCTTGTCAATGGAGTCTAGAGTGGATGAGAGCTTATATTCCGATGACGGTAATGGAAGTAGAAAGGGGGTATCAGTACCACTGGTTGAGTGTAAAAAAACTCCGGAACCCTCCGTAGACGCTGGCCGGAATAGTATGGATGAAGTTGGTAGCGGTGGTTTGTCAAAGCGGGAAGATGGCCAGTGCAATCCGCATGTGTCAAAAACTTACGCAGAACGTTGCATGATGAGTCTTAAACAAACAACACACACAAATAATCTGCAAGGAATAGAAGAAAAAAACGGAACACGGGCAACACACAAGATTTAACGTGGTTCGGTTTCCCTAATCCACGTGCAACAGGAAGAATTTTATTCACTTGTGATTGCTGAAGATTACAAATACAAGTTGTGTATTTATAGGGAGAAACTAGGGTTACTGTCTAATTGGGCCTAACTCAAATCAAGCCTCCACAAAGCCCAACAATCTCCCACTTGGAGGCTTGATAAACTTCAAACT
>Ga0209700_107855_pt1 | contig 14478 bp, 5 predicted proteins | sample SiratroredBW_FD_187528 | JGI IMG/M metagenome (GOLD analysis project Ga0209700, IMG submission 187528) | Root nodule microbial communities of legume samples collected from California, USA - Siratro red BW (SPAdes) (version 2) | ecosystem: Host-associated > Plants > Roots > Nodule | place: USA... | reverse complement strand
TTTTTTTTTTATTTTTTTTTTTTTTCTTGGTGGGTCACAACAGGTATTGAGTGGTCACAGTTTTTTTTTTTTTTTTCTATTTTGTTGGGCATATTTGAGGTCAATGGAATAATTAAATGAATTGAAGATGATAGTATACCAGGTCTTGTTAGTACATAAAGAAACGTTGATAATTCATCATTTTTGTACGGGAGAAATAAATGAATAATTTAGAGAGAGAATATGTGTGATAGTATAGATTTATAAATTAACCTTCAATGAATATATAATTATGACATTTTTGAGAGATTTTAGGCAAAGATTTTTCCATGCATTTTAAGGTTTTAAAATTTAATAGTGTTCTTTAATAAAAACATTAATTAGTTATTCTCATCTCTCAATTGAACAACCTTCAAGTTTCACTCCTTTTTTCATGGAAAGTTTATATATATATATATATATATATATATATATATATATATATATATATATATATATATATATATATATATATATTAGCCAAGTTTTGTCTTGTGCTGTAGTATATGGTGTCAGTGGAGTGAACTATTGGCCTAAATACACGTGCGTGGCAGTGTGAATGTGTTTCAACTTTCCAGTTATCAACTTCCATTTTGCACAGTTGAAGCCATGGGAGACAAAAAAGATTGATGGATTTTCTGAGTGATCTTTAAACAGTTTTATAATCCATATCTAGTTATAGACATGAATTTCAAGTCGTTTTTTATTTGGTTATATTTCATTTTTTCTATTCTACTTTTTTGTTCTAAGTGTTGTTTCTGTTTTATTACAGGACTTTTCCATGAGTTTTAGAGACTATTTATTGACAACATTCAAGTGTATGGTTTGTCACTTTCAAGTTTATCTTGAGATTTTTAAGTTTGTTTTGGTGATAAACTTGTTTTTCCAATTATCAAGAAAACATTTCCGCACTAAAGATGTTGTTTGTTGGTCGATATTTTTGAAATGACTGAAAATAATAAAAATATTAATATGTTAACTGTGTAAAAATCTATTATTTATCTTATTGTTAGTAAAACGTAATGTAATAATGTATTAATTTGATAGTAATTTTGATGATAGTAACTAGTTGATGTTTTTTTATTTTAGTATGATAAAAATATAAAGTATGAATTCATTTTTAACATAATTTAAATAAATTAATATTATTAATTTATTTTATTTTTTTATTATATCAAGTTTATAATCAATTATATAATCGATTATCTCAAATAATTATTGGTTAATTAATTATTTCAAATAATAAACAATTATATTAAACAATTTCAAAAATTTATTTTTATAAATGAATGATTAAGGGTTAATAATAATTGATTATATTTAAACATAATTCATTATATCAATTTATAACTATAAAACTCTTTTAAACTATTTTAAAAATAAAAATCAAGTTTTTTTTTTTTCAAAAGAATACATTTTAATATCTTTAAAACAAACTCAGTAACTTTTTAAGAGGAGTTTATTTGGAGTGTTATATATTACATCTTGTTTGAATCTTAAAATTTATTAAAATGTGATCATACTATAAATTTTTCTTTGTAAATATGTCACATCAAGTAATATTTTCCCTTTTAATTGTAAATTATATTAATAACTTTGCACCAATTTTTTTATTTGTGTTTTATAATTAATTGAGTGTTTTCACCATTATTATAAATATTCTTAAGGAGTGTTTTAAAAAGCGATTTACATTTTTTTTTCTATTCACATAAGAATTCTTGTAATGGAGTAACTCACTACATGATTTATTAGTTTTAGTAACACTTTTATAGTTACATTTATTTAATTATAATATATAAATTTCAACTATTATGTAACATTTCTTTATACAAATGTTACTATTAATAATATAAGCATAATATTGTAACATTTTATAAATAAGTATTATTATAAATAATATTAAGTTAATATATAATGAGAAAGTTAGATAACATTTGTATTTATAAAATTTTAATTTTAACTCTCACTATAAAACATAAATTTCAATGAGACTTATTCTCTCCCTTATATCTCATTTTTTCGCTTTCACTCTCACGACGATAGATCATAGGGTGCAATAAAAATACTTTCACAATCTCGTTCTCACTCTTAGTATTTCACTCTCACTCAACAAACTAAGTACACACTTTTTCTCGTTCTTTTATATGTTTTTTGTCTCGTGCTTGCAACTCACGTTATTATTGATGACAATTGTCATAGGCTTGAATCACAAGCCTCAAATTCTTTTGTTCTTAATAAGTAAGGGTTTTGGAGTCTTTTTTATTTCTTGCAAATATGATAAGATGTGATTAAAAGTTTATCAAGTAGAGTTTTTTATTTTGTTTTGATTTTATTAGGTTTTCATTTTCATTTACACTTTGATTTTGTTTTGTTTTCGATTGATGTGTATCTTTCATTTTTGTTTTATTATCTTTCTCACTCTTTTGCTTTCAATTTTGTTTTGCTTGAACTTGTTCTCATTGATAATTTCCTATTTTTCATTGAGTTTCTTTTTTATTGTGCATTTTGTAATATTAAAATATTCACTAGGAATGATAATTTTGTAAATTGGACGATACTTTATTAGAAAGAGAAGAGGAATAAGAAGAATGTTATCTAATATTTGGTTCGTTCTATTATTTTCTATAATTGTATTGTTGATTTCGTGGACTCTTTCTAAGTTTTATCTTATTCTCTGAAATTACTTAAAGCATTTCCCTCTCCACCATGTTACGGTTTATGTTTATTTTCTTCAAGTTGATTGAAGTTTGCAATATGATTCACTCTTGATAATTTTCTTTCGTTTAGAAGATATGTTGTGTTTTAGAAATGTATATTACTTTATGATGTTAATGTATTAGACATGAGGATACACTTAAACTTAAATTGTTACTATACAATAAATTAGTACTTTTTTTATAAACACCTAGTTCTATATATCTTTTTTATTTTATCTATAAGACATATTATAGATTAAATGTAATTTATAACAATTGGATTTATATTACTTGAAGTAAAATTGGATTTTATTGAAAAATATTTTATCTTTTAAAGACCATTTGACATAAAAATTTTATGTTCATATCTAATAATCTTATGATAAGTTGGTTTTGTATAATCCCGTCATTTTACATAAACTTTAATATTTTATAAATTATATGTGTACTATTTTATGTATATATTATTTTTATAATTATTTTATTAATATAATAATCCTATCAACTTATTTAATGATTAATATGTTCTACTGCAACTAATTTTAGTAATATTTTTTATTTATAGAACTAAAACTTACAATAAGGATAGAGATCAATTTCACTCAAATAATAAGTTTTAGTACTTTATATGTTTATTTAGTTTTACCACACTATAATTGGAATGGACAATCTTCCATTCAGTTAAGATTTTTGCAACTCTAGAAAAGGAATAATGCATCAAATTAACAAAAAATGATGAGTTCTCAAGGATTTATTATTCAAAAATGTCATTTAAACATTTGAAATTACCAAGCAATATTTATATTTATCAATCCCTAATTTATATAGCAGCTATTTTATTCAAACAATTGTTTATAATAATTAATGAATAGAATATATTTTCATAATTGATTCTTTTGATGTATACATTTATTGTTTTACCTTTAAAATTACAAAAATAGATAATATATCTATGATAATTGATAAAGAAATACATTTTTGTAACTGTTTTTTCCACATTTTCTTACAATTTTATCTTCAAAATTGTGATAACAGTTTTTATTTATTATTAATAATAATGGTTAATAATAATAATTTAATTTTTTATAAGTTTTATGGAAATTAAATTCTTAGTTTATTTATCACTATTACCTATCTTTGTTTAAAAAAGTAAAAAATAAGATAAATAAGAAAAAACATACTTTTCTACTATAATTTAATAAATGCTTTTTATAGAAAAATAATTATTTATAAGTACATCTATTATTATAATTCTACTTTTTATATTTTAATAACTATTGTTTAGTATAATAATAGTCATATAATTTTTTTTATATTTATTACATTTTCTTATCATAAAAAATTGTAACCACACATACCCGATTGACCTTCAAGAACTTTATAAATAATGATATTCTTATATTACAACAATCTCAAAAGGAAATAAGAAAATTGTAGTATATGCTGGAAATATGACCAGCCCAAATTACAGAAAATCATGGGCTATTCCTTTCTGTTCATTGAACATTCTGTTTTCTATATTTTAGTTTATTCACATCCTAGCCCAAATGCAACTCATAGACACATAAAAATATACATTGTTAATCTCCATTGTTTTACATAAAAAAAAAATATTCCGTTGTTAATTAAAAATAAATAAATTACACTACACATAGTTTCCTAAAATTATAGAAGTTTTTAAAATGGTTAGTGTAATTTACTGAAACTAAGGAAGAAGAAACTTAACTTACATAGACTTTTTCAGATTTTTCGTATGAAAACCTAAGCCATGTTTGTTTTTACATGAAATGCATGATCTTGCATGGGTCCAAATAGAAGTTGTGGTTGGGGACTATGGAGGATTTGGCTAAGTTTTGCTCCACCATCAATCTACATGATTGATAATCTTAGTTCATTTTTTTTTATATAATGTAAAAGTACTTAACCATTAATAAATTAATATGACAAAGCCTTATTGGTTAAATGTATTAAATCACATGTTGTCTCATTAATCAATTAATAATGACAAAGCCTTCATTCATATGGTCATTAGATGGATGATTGAATGGACCCATTGTTTTTGGAAGCATTAAATTTCTCCCTAACTTTGTAGTGAGGGGCTACACACTATGAGAAGTAAGTTGAAAAATTAGCCATATCAAAGGTCTTATAGCTAAGTTGAGATTGGTCATATCAAGCCTATAAATGAGTTGAAGGTACTCATACTTTCAACTTTTTCAAAACGTGATAAATATTTTGGCTTAAAAACTATAAAAAAAAATAAAAATGATGTAAAGTTATTTGATAATTTTAGACTAAAAAATTGTTTTAAATCAAAATTTTCGGTTTATTGTTTCATTGTTATTAGAGTGTGTAATTTATTTTTACAAATTATTACACTTAGCTTTTAGGTCACATCATCCAACAAATCTATGATTTTTATGTGTGGACATGATTTGGTAAACTATCTATTGAACTGATGTGATGAGACATAAAACTAAAGCCATTAAATATCTGACTAGATATGATTTAGCACATTATACATGATAATCTTTGTCAGATGTTTACGTTAAAATGCTTTATTTTATTACAGAAACCAAAGATAATTTTTTCTACAATTTATTTTCAATGGTCGGCAAATTTTCTTGTCGCCTATAGAAAAAAAGACTATTGTTTGAGTTTGGCTTAAATATAATTTGTTTTTTTTTTCCATTACATACCATTTTTTTAATTTTAATCCTTTGAATTTTATTTTACTCTATGTACTATTCAAGATATTAGTTCTTGTGGTTACTTAGTGTTTGTTAATTGTTTATGAGTTGGATTCCTGCAGCGTGGTTGATAGTGAATTGTGGGAGAATTATATATGCATATTCAATCTTTTTAAAATTAAGATCAGTTTTTGGTATTTTATTCGTTAAAATATTATAGTTAATGTCAATCGAATGTTATTATGGTTTGATAGGTTATTATTATTGTTTTGTCTTTAAAATTGGTTTGATAGGTTAAAAAAGAAGAGAGTTTATATATTATATATTGTCTCAATTTTCTATTGATGTGAGACTTTAATATATTAAAATAAGTTGATGTGAGAATTTAATATATTAGAATTTAATTGATAGTTAAGGAATAAAAATATTTGAAATCTTTCTTATAGATGACTTTAATGATGACGTTTGTTTCATGTCAAGTCATTAACTACATTTAATTTATTATTTTCTTTGGAACTCAATATTTTAATTTTTGTATTTATTTTTACTAGGCATTTCTATGACAATGGTGTTTAAATTATTATTTACTTCAATTTTTAAGAAATATAAAACTTTAGGATATATCAAAACAAACTTCTAAAAAAAGCTAAAGGATGAGACTAACTTGAAATCTTCATTATGTTTTGACTTCAAAATGAGTTTTATAGTGCAATTAATTAAGAATAAGTCATAAATAAAAAATAAATTATCTAATGTAACTAATCGAAAATGAATTATAATTCAAAAATGAGTTAGTTATATAACACAACTATATACTAGCTAAAAAAAATGAGCTATATAACAACTACTAAGAAATAATTCATAATTTGAAAACGAGTTATATGATGCAACTATTCAAAATAATCATAACTTATTAAGTTATATAATGTAATTACTCAAAAATAAGTCATATCTTTAAAATGAGTTTTATAATGCAATTGCTTAAAGTGAATTATAACTAAAAAAAATCATGCCTAAAAAGTAAATTATAGTTAGAGGAAAATAAGTCAAAAATTGAAAGTGGGTTATGCAGTTCAATTATATGATGTAATTAGTGAAACATATATCAAATTGCGAACAAGTATATGATGCAACTATTAAAGTGATTTATTATTTGAAAATGAGTTATATAAGAAAACAACTAAAATATGAGTTATATATTGAAACTAACTTGAATTGGGTCATTGCATGTTTGGATTTCTTTTTATTATAGTTGTTTAAGATTTTTGTCGAAATTTTGACATTTGTGAGGTCTGGAAGATTAACCTAGTAGTCACCAAAAGGTTCATTGGCTACAATAAAATATATGAAAAAAACTATTCTTTATAATAACTCCATCTTTGTCTAGAATACTTTAAAGATTCTTTATAATAACTCCATTAAATTTTATTTTTCAAATTATTATTCATAAATGATATTATAATATATTGTCACTTGACGAGATTGTATTATCAAATACTTTAGTGTCATATATCTAAGGCATGAAAAGTTTAAACCTTTTGACAAGTTATGTCTTAATTATTTTTAAGGTTTATTGAAACTCTCTCATCTTTATAAAAAAAATAGATGTCCAAGTTTAACAAAAATTACCTACTCAACAACATATTTTATTTGGATTCTGAACATATAAGTCTTGTGTAACTATTTATACCTAAGTTGAATATCTTATAAATGAGTTATTATCAATCAGTTGTTGGTAGTCATATAAAAGACAAAGTCAAATAACTTAATTATCTTTTATTGTGACTTCAATATATAATATCAATCATAACCAATGTACAAAAGGATATTGTTATATCATTATTTATATTATCAATTATGAGTAGAATAAAGGTTCACATAAAACCAACTAATATTTTAATAATAGATTTTAAAATGAAGAGGAAATAAAAATCTATAAATAGAAGCTAGAATTCATTGCTTAGTTAATTTTAAAGTTTCTTACAAATTTTCCTTCTCTATATTCTCTTTGATTAAACAAGAGATTCTTAATGTAGAAACTATTAAATTAAGGACTGGAGGAGTTGGTGAAGTAGAGAATGTTTTCAACCAATCAATGTTTTTGGTTAAGTGTATGAAAACTCACTTGGATACATTAGATTGTTGAAAAGAGGATTATAAGATAAATTACAATCTAGACAACTAGAGCTAATAAGACATTTATACAATATAATAGTAGTTTTGAATGTACGAATTGCATTAAAATTGATATTATATGAATAGTATCATGATGTTGTGGTTGAGGATGGTGTTATGAACTATTATAGACTTAAGATCAAATCTATGAATGTTTTGGAAATAGAAGAAAGTTGGGAAATGAGAGAAAATATTGTATAATCAATGTTGGGGTAACTCTCAGGCTGATTACACATGGTCTCTCAGGTGAGGCTTAAGAAATTTGTAATCATTATACTAGCTTTCTTTCTTCTCTTAAGCAATGTGTTGGTCACTCAAATAACAATGTGTATAATTCAAGTGTTAACTTGTACCTTAGTAAGAAAAAAGTCAAGATGATTATCTCTCCTCTAGTAGCATATTGCTTAGGCATTTAACAATCACTCAAGCAATATAGTTAGTTGCTCCACTATTATTCTAAATGCTTAAGCATGGTAGAGGTAGTGTACATCATGTGTCTTAAACATGCATCAGTGATGCATGGTATGGACGTTCAACCACAATCTAAACTCTCAAGCATCTTTAGACGTTGAAAGAATTTTCTAAAACTTGTTGGATTATTCCTAGGTTGTTGTTCAATCGTTGGCGGTAACACTCATGCGATGAGGTCGCTAGACCAAAAAGAACCTAAAGAACCTAGAACAAGTGTACATAAGGGTGTTCGTGAGTTGGGTTGGGTAGGATTGAGGCAATTCCGTTACCCAACCCACTAAAAAAAATATTGGGTTGACTTTTTATTTTTTGTTTTTATGTTAAATCCAACCCAACCAAGCTCACTATTGACCAAGTTGGATTGGGTTTGTTCAATTAGGTCAAGATTTTAAAAAACTTTCTTTTTTTTTTTAGAAGTTATAATTTGAAAGTATCAACATAATTAAAAAAATAACACAATCTTTGAAAACATCAATTTAAGGCTTCGATAAGCTAATAATTCAAATCATAACAAGATTGTTCAAATTAATTCAAGACATGGAAAGAAACAAATCACTTAACCTGTATCAGAGTAGGTTAATTTAGGTTGGTTTTGACACTGGAAATGTATACTAATTTTTGGTATGTGTTAAGTATTAACCTCCAATGACACTTATTTATCATAATTTAAAGTCTCTCAGATCGTTGTTATAATTGATGATGATGACGGTTATATTCATCCTTTGTTTCCTTGCTTAAATATTCTTATAATTGCTTTATATTTTTTAAGAATTAAACTCATGACCATGACTTTGATACTAACTATTGAGACCGAATATTTGTTATTAGGCTAGAAGCTATAGTCATTAGTCCGAGTACAATTCTTTATACTTAAGAGTATAACAACAAAAACGTTATGATTGGATTATCACTTGATCTACCTTATCTCCATCACACAACAATTAATGACAACACAATTGTTTTAAATTATAATATCAATTTATTCAATCAAACTATATTAGAATTCAGTTTAATTTTAGAATGATTCAATTAAATTCACCCTTTTTATCCATTGTTGTAGTGTTATTTCCAGTTCTCATTCTTCTTTTTTTTCATCATCAAGTATGTATCAAGTCCTAATTTCCCTCTTGATTTTAATAAATTGTGTGTGTGGGCTTAGGCCCCTTTATTTATTTATTTTTTTAAAAAAAAAACTTAGTTTTGTTGATTACTAATCCAGCATATATATAATGTGATAACACATTGCTTTGAACATTTCACATTTCATATGATGTAGTGTGGAGCTGGCAACATGGTTCTACGGTCCAATGCCGATTAGAATGATGTGGGGGTCTCATTATAGCATTAAGAGTTCGGAGTTTATTTTTATCTTTGAGTAAACTTATTTAATTAGTTTATTTCCATCTTGAAAGAGTTCTCATAGTTTTCTTCCTCATCCTTAATCCAATGTAATATTTTCAACAATCCAATGTAATATTTTCAAACTTTGTTGTTTTCAATTTTATTATAAAAATTTAAATAAAATATGTTAATTCTTTCAATACAATAAAAAGTTTTGAATTAGGGACGTAATATTTTCAAAAATTTATATTCAGTTTAACTTTATTTGAAAAAAGCTATATTGACAAAGAAAACTCTAATGCTTGATGTTTTAGCTAGTTTTGTTTTTTTTCAAAGATCAATATCTTAATAGATGAAAATATATTTTTCTTATTAAGTTAAAGGCAATTGTAGTGATATGTTTCTACATAAATTTATAATTAGCACTAATATGATTGTTGATGATTCAATACACGTTACCATAAATTCTTTACTGCTCAAATCATTTCAAGAACGTGTTGAAAACATTATGTTTAACAAATATATCCATCCATAAAACTCTAAAAATTTAAACATTTAAATCAACTTTATTATAGTATATTTGTTTCAACCTTATACATACATGTAGACATCAAAAACATATATAACTAGTCATGAAACAAAACTGCATTATATCCCAAATAAGCACTTAGTTTGCACATGTGTGTTGAGACATGTATTCTAAGCACTTAATAACTCATCTCCCACCCAAACACACCATAAGTAGATCTGTGAAGCAAAATACTTGACAAAAATCACACAACTAGGCATGCAAATGCAACCTTACTATATTTGATGCCTAGTACTCTAGAATCTCATCATGGAAAGAAGTTGTTATTTTAGCAAGGAAAAGAATTGGAAAATTGAGACAACAAAGCCTCCCATGCAGGCATTGGATTTGGAACAGAACCATTATTATGATCATTATTGTGTCTGGGAAAACATGTGTTGAGGAAAAGAACTGGACTGAGGTTAGATCTCTTCAAAGTCTTGTTGTTCTTGATCATGGTGGTGGCAGTGATCTCTATCATGAGCAAGTTGGTGTTGTTATTGTTGTGTTGTGATTAGGGCAGCACGGTTTTGTGCTATGAGTTCACGCAATGCTGCACTGCATCTTGTGGAGAGATCAGCATGAGAAGACCAATTATCACTGCTCCCAAATGACAGAAGAGAGAGAGCGCACCCTGCATTCACAACCCTCCAACTATCACATTTTCTTCTTCCCATACCAACATTGCGTCTTCACCATGCATTACTCAACTTAGATAACATGTCAAATCAACAAAAACCTACCAATTTTATTGGCTGCTTCAATCCTTGTGTATCAGAATTTTACCATAGAAAATGTTATTGAAATAAATGTTCTTAATGTTGTAACTCAACTACCATCATTTTTCTGGAACTTTCACTTTTAAGTTTGTAAAGAAATTTTCAATTTATGTTAGAAGGGTATGAATTGATTAATTGAGCAATATGATGTAATGTCTTGTTATTACCTTGTGTGGAACTCCTTGTAGCAGAAAGGTGAGAGCTCTTTCTTCTTCTCTCATTATGCCCTGCTAATCTTCTCCTACAACTTCTCTTTGACTCGTCAAACTCTGACACCACATGAAACCTACATGTATTAAACATCATTAACATAATTTAAGTCAATTAAAGATAATTAATTAAATAATTAGATAATCAACCATTTTGATCTCTAAAAAAATAAATGAAAATTTTCATTATTTCTAGAGGACTAAATTAAAATCCACAATCCACCCAATTAACCGAACATAATTAAAAAATTTATTCAGTATAAATTAACTGTTTAATTTGAATTTTAGTTAGGTGAAAGAAAACAAATAATATAGAAATACTAAAGGAATTATATGTAAAGTCAGTGTGAAATTAAATATAAAATAAAAAGGAAAAGATAATGATAAAGTGACCTGCTACACTGCTGACAGAATCTCTGAACCAAACCCAACACCATAACTTTGGGCGCCTTCGAATGCATATCACAAACTCTGTGCCTCCTATGGTACTCTTTTGCATTCACCAACGCCACGTGGCACCCCTCCACCTGACACCTCGGAACCATCCCAAAAGCTGCCGTTTTCACGCTGCCGCCACCGCCACCCGCAGCTCCTCCGTAACACCCCCTCGCTCTCTTATCGTTACCCCCTGAAAAATAACCCGCACCACCATCACCGGCATCCACGTGTCGATCCCCCAGAGTAATAACACCATCATCACCGCCCACGTGTCGGTTCCCCGAAATAGTAATACCATCACCAATGCACACGGGTGGTTTCCCCAAAGTAGCAATATTATTATTGTTATTATTTCTAACATCACCGTTTGTAGCATCCTCAAAGTAATGTCTCTTACCAAGATGCAAGCACGTGAGGTGGGGGTCCCCATGCACGTGACACCCTTCGCTGCCGTATACTTGGCGGCAGTGACCGCCGGCGAAATCCTCCGCCGCCGTGGTGGGGTGTGGTGCACTAATGTAGCTAGAATTAGAAGTAGAAAAAACATTAGTAGGTTGTGGCCATGATGAATACCAAAGAATGTTGTTGCTGGCTTCCTCTTTGGTGGGGTTGTGGAGGGTGAAGGTGTTGGTGGTGTCTCCAAAGTCCATTTTTTTTGTGTGTGTGAAGAAAAAGTGAAAAAGGTAAAGAATTTAAGAGATGGGGGGGTGGCATAGGAGTTGAAGTTGAGGAAAAGAGGAATGTGTGATGTGAATAAAAAGTGTGTTTGGTTGGTTGGGGCAAAAGAGGAAAGAAAGAGTAAGGTGAAGTGAGAGTAGGTTGCTTGATTTGTATGGTGAGTTATGCTCCAATGGGGTCAAGGTTAAGGCTGCAAAGCTACTCTATCAGAAAGACAGAGTACTCAATGAGAGAGGGAGAGAGAGAGAGAGAGGGGTAATGCTAGAAAGAGTGTTGTATATATGTTTGTTGTTTATTTTATTTTACTTCAGTATATCAAATTATTTTATAAAATTAAAGAGACAATGAGTGTTATTTTGAAAGAGATGATGATATATTCTAAGATTTTTTCTTAAAAAATGTCTTTCAAGAATATGCAAAAATTGTTCGAGTAATGGTGTGAAAGTGTTTATAATTAATATTTATTTGTATTAAGTCCTTATAAGAAAAATCATATTTATTTATATTAAAAATTTATATATAATAATAAAATTAGTATACAATTTTAAATTATCTATAAATTATATACAAATAAAAATTTGTATAATTAGAATATAAATAATTTACATACAAATATTATACGAAATTTTCTACAAATTATTATATATGAATTTTGTTTACAGATTAAATTTGTATATAAGTAAAAATTATATTTAAAAAAAATTATTATTCAAACTAATGAGAAAAAGATTCAAATTGAGATTCTTCAACCCAGAATCAGTATATTAATATCAACTTTATAATTATATATTTATTATTATTATTATTTTAATTATTATAACTCTTATTATTATTATTTTTATCAATATTAATAAATATAATATTAATAGTACTAAAATAATAATAATAATATTATTAATATTAAAAATAATAGTAATCATATTAATAATAATATTAATATAATAATAACATTAATAAATATAATATTAAAAGTAATATTAATAATATTATTATTATTAATAACATTAATATTAATATTAAAAATAGTAATATTATTAATAATAGTTATAATAATAATATTATTTATATAAGTGAATAATAATAATAATAATAATAATATCATTTTTATTACTTTTAATAATGTTACTATTTTTTACTAATAATACTAATATTAATATTGTTAATAATAATTATTATTATAATATTATTAGTAATGATATTAAAAATAATAATAGTGTCAATAATAATAATTATAATTATAATTTTAATAAAATTAATTATTAATCTTATTTTTTATGAAAAAATCCGTAGGTAAATTATATACGGATTTTGATTGTATGTAATTACATATGGATTTAGATCAATAGGTATTACTTACGGATTTTTCCTATATAACAAATCTATATGTAAAATCTGTATGTAATTATCTATGGATTTATCGGTATGTAAAATCCGTATGTAAAATTTATATGTAAAATTCGTATATAATAAACCCGTAAATAATATTAAATTTATTTACGAGTGAAGATTCATATGTAATAATCCGTAGGTAAATCAAAAAAAAATTTGTAGTGAGTGTTCTCTTGACTATGTGCATTTGGATGAAGTTTTTTTTTGTAAAGAAGTGAAAGAAAATATGTGGAGTCTAGTACTCTCCACTCTTCTCATTCAAAGTCTCATTAAAAGTCTAGAAAGACAAACTCATTTTGGACAAATGTTATCTTGTTCCTTCTACTTGAACCAATATATATGCTTATAAGGTTATTATAATTTGATGTGTGTTTACAAGTATATTGTTAGCATTGTAATTTCATGTGTTTTCATGTGGGATTGAGATAAAAGAAATTATCATAACCAATATGTTGTAAGGCAGGAGGTAAGGGTGACCGTTGTCTCTGTTTGATTTGTTTTGCTTGATTTGCAGAGCAGGATATTGCTGTAGGTAGCAACATAACATATGTTGAGGAGAAGACAATGGAACTAATTGCTAATAGAAATTCACATTATGATCGAAGACATCAAAGCTGGATATAGTTTATTTGAGTTATTTTTGTATGTTTTTTTGGGTACTTGAGTATTGTAATTAGATAGGATATAAATATTATAAGATGAAGGTTGAAGTTAAAAAATAAATGATCATAACTACAATCATACTTGGTTGTAAATCCTTTTGTTATTTATTTTGTAATAGGATTAGAACACTTTAACTACTCCTATTAATTTTATTCTCTATAACTATTTTTATTTCCTGCAATTTCGAATGAATGGAAGCTTCAACTTTTTATGCGTTGTATTCTTTTTTTAGTAATAGTAGTAATGAAAAAGATGTAATTGTGATATATGACTTTTGTAATTTTTATTTACAGTATATATATATATATATATATATATATATATATATATATATATATATATATATTTTTTTTTGTATATATA
>Ga0209700_107853_pt1 | contig 14480 bp, 9 predicted proteins | sample SiratroredBW_FD_187528 | JGI IMG/M metagenome (GOLD analysis project Ga0209700, IMG submission 187528) | Root nodule microbial communities of legume samples collected from California, USA - Siratro red BW (SPAdes) (version 2) | ecosystem: Host-associated > Plants > Roots > Nodule | place: USA... | reverse complement strand
ATATATATTCTCTTTCTTCTGTTTCGTATTCTAAAGCACAAAAAATCTCTCATTGTTTACTTTTTCACATCTTACATTGGTGTGGGGCTGATATTTTGTGACTTATTTTTTTTATGAAAAAAATATGTTTTTTTATATTTTTTTATGGAATAAATAATAATTTCCATTAATGACAATATTTCAGTTATGTCAGTTTTTTCATTAAAAAATATAATCTCCAAAATACCCATAAATTGTTAATTGGACAAACTTGCCCCTTTTGGATCTATAAAAGCTATAGAGTGTGAAGAAAAGAAGAAAAACAAAAACTACACTCAAAATTCACAAAATTTATGAGAGGTTTGTTTCTTCTCCTTTAGAACATCTCATAACACATTTAATCTTTCCTAAGCAAACTCTGTTACCTTTTGTTTCGTGTGCGACTATCTTTTGTGAATTTTTATTTTTCTTTATAACTAAATTTTAAGCTTTTTCTTATGAAGTGAATCATCATCCTCAAGCAAGATCCTCAAGTGAAGATCACATTATAATTATTAGAGATCTGCAAACTCAAGGTAGGATGATAGTTCTATACTACTGTCAAGAATTGTATTAATTTTTCTTTCATTTTTATTAGAAAACAAATTCTTAAATCATTTTGAATAAAAAAAGTGATAATTTTCTTGATATTTTTTACTTGATTCTTTAACTCTCTTGGATACAACTATGTGATATAAATGGTTATAAGTTTTTAGGAGATATTCTAAAATTTTGCTTAGGATTATAAAACTAAGCTAGGTGTTACTATAAATTTTTTAGAGTTACATGTATTATTCTTTTTGAAAAGATTTTGTTCAAATTTATTTGTGTGAAGATTTTATTGTATAATTTATTAATCATTCATAAATATATTATTGAATTAGGACACAAGAAGTTAATATTTAAATTAATACATTAATTTTTTGATAACATTTTTTAAAAGTCATCATATTTTACTTTTTATTATTATTATTTTTCTAAAACACATTTTATATTTTTAAAACTTAAAATTTAAAAATATTAAATTTAAACAGTTTAATTTCATGTAATGATATATGATTGGTGGTTTTAGAATGTAAACTTAGTTGAGATATCAAAATTTACAATAACACTTAGTATAAGTTTTTTCAAAAATAATAAGTAATTTATTTTATTTTTATTTTCAAAAATAATGTTTTATTTATGTATTTATTTGTGTAAAGTTAACATCTAAATTAAGTGTAGAAAGAAAGTGAAAAATAAAGAAGGAAAGAAAAATAATTAAAGTGAAGAATGAAATTAAAGGAAAGAAAGTAAACTTGAATAAAGAAATTTATAAATCTACATAATTGATTTGATAGAATAAAAAATATGATAGTGAATTTGTTTGGATAATGACTATATTATTATTTGTTTGATATTAGGTTAGTTTACACATGATAAAACAAAAAACATGTAATATTCTCACAAATGATTATGGTAGATTATGTGAATGTATTGGAATATAATATATGTAAATATTGATTTTTTTTATATGATTGATTATTGATTATGACTTACACATTCACTATGTAGGAATGGTGCATTAATATATTAATTTGACAACAATTATTATAATCAAATAATCATGTTAGATAATGAATTCAAAGTAGGAATAACAATTAATCTACATAAATGAATTAAACTTCTTCACGGATTACACGTAAAAGTTAGGTAACGACAAATATAAATTCCTTGGCAGATAAAAATACTAATTACATGCATAAGTTTGTTAAAGGATAAAAGAGAAAAAGATCCAGAGGAACTTTCTTCATAAATCACATCATTTGAGGAAAAATCCTACAATATTTGCATGTAATTTATGACAGTCCAAAAATTTAATGACAAAATTTTTTCATGAAATCACGCCAATACATTCAAAATAATATGAACTCAAATTTCAATATATACGTAATATTTTAAAGCATGTAATTTTGTAATATTGACGATAGATTATATACCTTTATTCCTAAAGTAATTTCTATGCCTTCCAATAAACATTTGCATGCCGATATAATTACTATTATTATCTTTCTCCATGAAATCACAAAAGTTTATGTTAAAAAAATATATGTATTACAACATCGTCCATTATATTACTAAAATGAAGTTTATTTGATTCTTTTTATTAGTACTACTGAAAATAAAGGCCTCTCACACATATGTATCTATATTTTTATTACATTAAAATAATATAATCTAAAATATATATAATTGTGTAAGAATAATTATTGAAAATATTGAATGATAAAACTTTTAAATATATATAGTTTGTGTAAAAATAATATACATGGTAGTTATTTTCAGGTAAAGAAGTTATATAGCTATTTTTTAAATAAATACATTATTTTTATTTTTTAAAGGATAAAATAATTTTTACCAAGATACGAAAAGAAAATAGTAATATATAATATATATATATATATATATATATATATATATATATATATATATCCATTATAAAGTAGCATAGATAATAATCATGAGTGTATTTTTTTATTTACTTTTTCTATAATGACAATACACAAAATTAAAACTTATTTTTCAATCAAATAACCTATTGTTGCACCTATATGTTACCTCCTTCTCTCTCACTCTCTATTTTTCATGGACAAGTGTGACACAAAATCTTAGTGATGTTAGCCATTGTAATTAACTGATGTTTGGATACTAGAATGAATTAGGATACGTTGCCATCCATATTCTCTTATACAATTATTTGCAGTTATTTTTATCAAACAATTTAATTTACATTCTAATTAAATTTTTTATTATTAAAAAAAGTTACCAGTGATTTTTTAAGAAAAAAAATAGTCTTCAAAATATCTTTTTTCCGGTTAGAATAGAATAGAATAAAATAGATGTGATAGTTGTCTAAAGAAGAACTTATTTGGCAAAGTAACGGAAGAAAGTTGCAAAAGCGAGTTTGTGAGTAGAAAAGCCAACGTGTAAAACAAACAACACTTACCAACAAAACGTGCCATTCATTCTCTGCTTTCGTTGTTTTGTGTCTCTCTTTCGTCCTTTTCAGATAATACTGCGGCCACTGCACAAAACCTCCGCCTACAAATAAATAAATAAATAATAAATAAATTCATACTAAAAAATTTTTAAATTTTTTTATCTATATTCTTCCCCCTTTTTACTTTTAATTTCAAGGCTACCAAGGAAACCTGGAAGTAACTATTAAAAAAATGTTAGTAATGATAAGTGATTTATATGATCTGATTAGTAGATGATTAAGCTAATAGTGTTTAAGATGAGAATGTGTTTGATGTTATTAATATAAGTACAAAAGTGTTGAAGTACACTCTCACGTCTTTCAGCGTAGAATCTTAGCCGCTACCTGCTGCCACGTCAGACACCAGTTCACTCTCTTTCGTGTCTCTTTATTTTCTTTTCAGATACACAAAGATATTTTTTTTCCTTTCCAGAATCTATAACAAAAAATGTATATTTATTTTCCCTTCAAATAATCCTAAAAACAATTTCAACACTCTTACAGTATTTATTTTTTCTAAAAGTAAAGTTTCAAATTTGTTTAATGTTAAATTTACTTTTTTTAAACAATGTCTCAAATTTTTTAAAAATAGAGATAATATATATATTAAATTTGACATACATATTACTATGTAAAATAAAAATTATATTTTAACTTATTGAATAAAATAAGAATAATAATTAATGGTGTCCATGTTTTATTCTGTACAAAATATTTATTATCATTAATAATGGAATTAAAATCTTTTGTAGTGTAGTGGAGGTGTAACCAGGTTGAATTTTGACCTGGGACTTTGTATCCGTTTCATTATTTTCAATAATATTGATTTAATTTTGTTTCCTATTCCACCTGTCAACATATATTACATATTTTCTATTGCTACTCTATTCTTCTGTTTCTATTTTTATCTTACCTGCCTCTGTAACTCTTTGATTTTGGGTATGATAATTTAGAATCCAAGATTTGTAGATTTTATTTTTTACAATTTTACAACAATTTTGGGGTTTCCTAGATTGATTGGTACATACATAGATATAACAAATAATAATAATAATAACACACATACATACAAACACACATGCAATTGAATTTGCATTTGGGTTTTCTTTGATGTGTGAAGGAATTTGCTTGGTTAATTCCTTTGTACGCAACTGCTGTGTTTCGCTGCAGAACGTGGAAACAACTTTTCGGAAGAATTTTGCTGCATTGAGTACGTTTGTGTTCTGCATTTGATTTTCATTTTTCTTTTTGTTTTTAGCAGTTTTTAAGGTTTGTTTGGGTCAGTTAGTTGGGTAATAGATAAGTGGGAAACTGTTCTGTGAAATGTATCTTTGGTTGATTAGGAGTCTGATAAGGTTAGTTACAATGGTCTCTGTTCTTGTTTCAGGCACAATAAGTTATTCAATTGGGTTGATCCTGCATTTTGCATTGCATGAAACAGTTGAAATTGGCTGCAGAATTTCACGCTATAGAGGTTGGTTTTTTATTTCATTCATTCCTTTTTTTTTCCCATTTGGTGATTTAAACCTTCACAATGCGGTATGTGTTTTTTTTAATCATGTGCTACTCCTCTGTTGAAATTTTCTATCCTCTGTTATTATGGATCACCACAAATTGTAGATCTTTTCCTTGTTTATAAAGTTTCAAAACTAATGTTATCTTTGTGTCTTTTTCTTTCTTTCCTTCTTATTGGTCTTTTCTCGTTATGCTTAATAGTTAAGCCGTTGTGATTGTTTGTTTTCGCCTGTGATAGCTATTGTTGTGTCATGTTTGATATATCTAGTTTAGTTCATGAGCTAATTTCTGCTCCCCAGAAGGATGATGCCAATTTTTCACCCAGGAGTTGTAAACCCTTAATTTTTTACTGTTGGCTGGCCTTTACACATTATATGACTTCTTTCGTTTTTGGGGTTTGGAAAGATTGGAAATTTCTCACCCTGGGGATGTTGACTAGTTTGTTCACCTTTTCCGAATGTTTTACGTCTGCTATTGGATTGCTTAATCTTTTGATGGTTCCCTTTTTGTATTGAATTGCATGTACATTATTTAGTTTCGAGAGCATTGAATGAATTTGAAATTTAAAAATACTGATGAAATGCTCTGTCAGTCTATCTAGCTTGAAATGAGAGTTAGCGTTTTTTTTAGCCATAAAAATGTGATTCACTTAATTTAATGAATCTTTTTTTGTTACCGTATGAAGTGTTTTTTTATTCAACTATGATGTACGTAACCAGAATGATGCCAAGGTACCATAACTGTCTTGGTTCTACGTTTGATACTGAAATTCTGTTTCTACAAGATTGCACCCTATTATGTTTTAATTTTGAGAGCTACCTCCAACAATGCAGAAGTCAATACTGCTTCTTTTCATTCCTCTGATAATTGATTTAGAAGATTAGACGGCACTGATGGCATGATTCAGTTGCTGTTCTGCTTTTACCAGAAACTCTAGAATTTCCACATGATTTCTTGCTGGTGTAACATAAATGCTTGGAATTAAGCTGTTACAGTATTTGAATCAATCCTTTGGAAAGGCCATTTTGCGTTAAACTTTGCTAACTATGATGTTTCTCCCTATCAATTTTTATTGAGTGAACATATTTAGCGTTCTTACATGTGATACTTTACAGGATAATCTTCCCAGACATAGGCCAGAAATGGAAAACACATTTGAGTCTTCTGCCAGTCCGCAGCATAAAAAGGTATTTAGCATGATCCGTTGTGCTGTTAAGGTGTCTTGGTATACTAAACAAAGTCAGATACTGGTTTCGGTCTTTTAACATATTTCCTATGAATATGAGTTTGGATATTCAGAAGAAAAAACGATTTAAAAATTTCTGTATGTATATATTTTTGTCATGTTGCAGATATCAGCCAGATGGGACCCGGTTGAAGCATGTCGGCCTATAATTGATGAAGCACCTGTGTTCTATCCAACTATTGAGGTACTTTTAATTATCACTATCATAGTATTATAGCTTTTGGTGGTGGTTATATTGTATTTTAAATGAACTTTTTTGTTTATATTCTTCTTATCAGGAGTTTGAAGACACACTTGGTTACATAGCTAAGATTCGCCCCCAAGCTGAACCTTATGGCATATGTAGGATTGTCCCTCCAGCTTGCTGGGTACCACCATGCCCTCTTAAGGAGAAAGAGTTATGGGAAAATGCAAAGTTTCCCACTCGTATCCAGCAAATTGATTTGCTTCAGAACAGGGAGCCCATGAGAAAGAAAACTAGGGAAAGGAAGCGAAAACGTAGAAAGCAACCAAAGATGGGAACAGGTAGGAGAACTGCCAAATCGGGTTCTGAAGCTAATGTTGCTTCTGAGCCTGAGGAGAAGTTTGGATTCCAATCAGGGTCAGACTTCACACTTAAAGACTTTCAGCAATATGCTAAGGTTTTTAAAGATTGCTACTTTGGATCGAATGATGCCAAAGAATATGGAAAAGTTAGCGATTATAATCACTGGCAGAGATGGGTGCCCTCTGTGGAGGACATTGAAGGTGAATACTGGAGAATAATAGAGAAACCAACTGATGAGGTTGAGGTACTAATTCTGGTTCATTGATAACACATTTAGTCTTACTTACCAGCAAATAACATAAGTAAGCAAAAAATTTATATATTAGTCCATTTTTTGTGTGTAGGTGTATTATGGAGCTGACTTGGAAACTGGATCACTTGGAAGTGGCTTTCCAAAGACATCATCATTAACTAAGAATGATCCAGATAGGTATGCTGTGTCTGGCTGGAATCTGAATAACTTCCCGCGATTGCCAGGTTCTGCATTATGTTTTGAAGGAAGTGATATCTCAGGAGTTGTAATTCCATGGCTGTATGTTGGAATGTGCTTTTCCTCATTTTGCTGGGTAAGTAGTGAGAATTACATTTCCTTATGTATAATCTATTAAAGAAACAAAGTTTAAGGCATAACAGATACTACTAGTTTTTTTTTTTTTTTTTTTTTTTTTTAATCACTCTCTGTATCTGTCTTTAAAGTTACAGAGTTAAGTTATTTTTCATGAAAGCTGGGTTCGAAATTTCAACATCTGTCTGTTTTATTTAAACCGTAATTTAATTTAAGGATCAATGGAGAAAATAAATGGCTAGAACTAGTATTAGACATTGAGTAGAATCTAGACAGGGGTAACTATAAACTGCAAAATTATCTCAGGAGTTTAGTTCCACTGCATTATGTTTATTTGTTTGAAATATTGAACTATAAAAAAAGGTAATAACGTCTTAAAAGTTGCATTTCTTTTTGTTTCAGATATTCATACATTCCTGAAAAAACTAACACCTTTTATTGTTTCTTTCTCCTTGGAACAGCATGTTGAGGACCATCACCTCTATTCACTTAATTATTTGCATTGGGGTGACCCAAAAGTATGGTATGGAGTACCTGGAACCCATGCTTCAGGTTTGGAAGATGCAATGAAAAAGCACTTGCCTGATTTATTTGAAGAACAACCAAATCTACTCAATGAATTGGTACTCTACTCGGAATTGCACTTGTTCCTTGATTTCAGTTTTTTGGTTGATTTCATTCTGTTTCCATATAAAGGTTTCATAAACACACAAAGATTCTAGTTTATGCTATTTGTTGGATTTTGCTAGGGCCTTTGGATCTAGTTGTTAAAGTTAAGAAACTAAAACCGTGATGACATTTGTAATCATCAGTTCATGTTTATTTAGTTAAAGGCATGACATTCTGATTAGTTTTGTGATACCTTTATATGTAAATATATGTACTGGACACTAGAGTTATTGTGTATTTTAGTGAGAGAAGATCCCCATCCTCCAGTTTATTTTGTGCTGGAGATGGAAAAATATTCTTTGACCTCCACGTGAAAAAATTTTCAGGATATCCTTAATACTAGTAAGTGGATTCATGCCTAACTCAATATTACAAAATAGGCTTATAAGTTGAGGATTGCACCCCATTTATATATTATAATATGGCATTATTCTTAATTGATGTGGAACCTCCAACATACTCTTTCGTCCGGAGGAATAAACATCTCGAATGTGAGATTATATTTTTGTAGGTAGTCTAACAGGAGCTCGATAGCGATGACACAACAATCCCAATGAACTTGACTAGGATATGCTTTGATACCATCTTAATACGTAGATTTATACTCAACCAACCAGTTTATAAGATGAGGATTGCACCCCACTTATATATTATAGTTTGGTATCGTAGTTGATGTGAGATCTTCAACACTTGTTATAGTATTTGAGCCACTATGAACAAGTGATCAAGATTTTGATCCTTAGTGCCTCCATTGTTTGAAATGAAGTACAATTTGCACTAGGTATGATGGATTTATGCACTATCCACACTTCAAGGCTTAGTGGCCCTTGAAACAAACATCTTGTAGATATAAAATTGTTATTACATTTACACCTAATAACTTAAGCTTCTAGAATAGTTAATCCCTGGTCTTTCCAAGAATCAAAGTTCACTAGTTCAGTATAGAGTCTACTTGATAAGCTCCCACTGGGTTTGGTTGCGACAAAGTGTTGATTAAGAGTAAGCATAGTCTAAATGACTTGTTGGTTCTGGTAGACAGATGTCCTTTGAGATGAATTCTGTAAGGCACATAATTTTCAGCTCTATTGTTGTTGCAGTAGTTCTCATATGCAGTCTACTAACTTAGGCTATGAACTTGTTTCATACCTGGTTTTGTATTAATTGTATAATTCTGTATGGCACATAGTTTCAACTCTAGTGTTGTTGCAATAGTTCTCATATGTAGTCAACTTCGGCGATTAACTTGTTTCATACCTGGTTATGTTTTGCATTAATTGAATCTAAACTCTAGATATTTCCTTTGTGGAGGAGCGTTGCTAATATGTTTAATGGCTCGTACTGGTGCATGTTAGGTTTGGGTTCAATCTGATAACCTGTGCCCAATGGCTTGAATACAGAAAGGCCCGCCTCTGATGTAGAGTGTTATATGTTAAAAGTAGTGCCTCTGCTTACAGCTTAGTCTTTTGGCATAGTGGTTAGTGTCCTTCGTCAAATCATTTGGAATTAGAGTCAACATGGGTTCAAATCACAGCTTTGATCTGTTTCCACTTATCTTAAGGTTCAAGGGTGAACTTTCTCTTAGAGGGACAAAATGATATGTCCCTAGTGTCGCGGGGTCAGGTTCAACCTGGTGGCTTTAAATAGGAAATGTGGAACGTCTGATGTTGAATTGTTATATGTCAAAAGTTTCACCTTTGCTAATAGATTTTGGCATGGCGGTAACGCTCTTGGTCATATCACCTACGTTTGTTAATTTATCCTTAGTTCCTTGCAAGTCTATTAAAGATTTTGAAATTATTAGTTTAAGGTTTTGTGACCTTTCTCTTATTGTGTAGTATGCTGAACTTTAGCAATTCTTCCAAAATGACACCATCTTGTCTCTAAGGAACTCTTTTAGCACATTTGTTCATCTTTCGTACAAGAGTTAGATATTTTAGCACACTTTGTCTAGTACATAGGTTTTGGAATTGTATCATGATTTCTGGTGGTTATGATTTCATCTTTGAGCAGGTGACTCAGTTATCTCCTTCAATTCTTAAATCTGAAGGGGTGCCTGTACATCGCACTGTTCAGAATTCAGGTGAATTTGTTGTTACCTTTCCAAGGGCGTACCACTGTGGCTTCAATTGTGGCTTCAATTGCGCAGAGGCTGTGAATGTGGCTCCTGTTGATTGGCTTGTGCATGGCCAGAATGCTGTTGAGCTTTACAGTTTGCAGTGCCGTAAGACTTCATTGTCCCATGACAAGTTATTATTTGGATGTGCTCAGGAAGCCGTGTGTGCCCTTGCAGAGCCTACTCTTCATGAAAAGGAAAATCTAAAATATATAAAATGGAGTAGTGCTTGTGGGAAAGATGGAGTTCTTACCAAGGCAATTAAGGTAATGATTCTTGCATACTCTTCATGTTGATCATAATCCATTCCACATATTTAGAAAGCTTCAAAGCACTTTGGTTGGCATTTATTATTTAATTTTAGTTCCTATGCAGATATCTGTTCTTCATTTCATTAGTACTTTTTTCACATTCGCTACCCTTATTTCTGACAGACAAGGATAACTATGGAAAAGGAGAGGCTTGACTGTCTTCCCACTCATTTACAGAAGCTTAGGATGGACAGTGAGTTTGATTTGTCTGAGGAAAGAGAATGTTTCTCTTGCTTCTATGACTTGCACCTATCTGCCGTAGGTTGCAAGTGCTCCCCCGACAGTTATTCCTGTCTCAAGCACTCACATTTGTTTTGCTCATGTGAAATGGACCAAAGCTTTGTTCTGTTTCGTTATACCATGAATGAACTAAGTACGTTGGTTGAGGCATTAGAAGGAGAAGCACATGCTATTGAAGTGTGGGCAAATACAAACATCGGACTGGTTTCTGCTAATGCTGAGGATGCTTGCATCTATAAACAAGATGCTGAGAGTTACAAAAAATGCAAAAGCTCGACATATTGTGCAGGAACCAATGATAAGTCAAATGCAAATATACCTAGCAGTTCTTACAGCCACATTTCTCCAGAGTTAGTCCACTCAGATTTTCATCTTCAAACTTATAGTGCACCATATGGCACTAAAGATTGTCAAAAAGATATTGTGAATGAAAAGAAATTGGTCATGTACAATGAAGATAAGGTGAAGGAAGCTTCTGGGGATTTGAAGACTGACGTTATGTTTGTTGAACCTGAAAATAATTTTCTTCATGCTACTCAATACCATCATAATAAGAGTGTTCCATATGTTGGAAAAGTCTGCTCTTCAGAGGTCAGAAAGAAACAAGACAACATGAAACCTGGGGCTGGATGTATAGCTTCCTTGGATAAAGAATTTTCATCATGTTCAAGGGACGTTCAAAATTCTTGTACACTAGACGGTTATAAATTGTTTGGGGTGGATCTGCAGATGCCTTCTGATTCGAGAGAACAACTCAACGGCGTATTTAAAGTAGGTGATGTTGAAACAAGTTTATCTTTGACAAACCAAAACTTCTTAACGGAGAAGATTAGTGTTTCTGTAGAGCCCGTGAATTTGGGCATTGTTATGTGTGGTAAGTTGTGGTGCAGTAAGCATGCGATATATCCAAAAGGTAGGATTCAGTACGATCTTTTCTGGGTTTGTATATCTTCAGTTATTTTTGTGGGAGTTAACATTTCTTCTGTTTTGGTAAAATTTATGTAGGATTCAAGAGTCGTGTTAAGTTCTTAAGCATTCTTGATCCACTAAGAATTTGTAACTATGTTTCTGAAGTCCGTGATGCTGGATTTCTTGGGCCTGTTTTCAAGGTATCATTGCTGAGCTTGTTTCTGTTTTATGTTTAAAAATTAAAATCATATTGACTCTTTCTATTTCTTGATATATCTACTACATAACCTATTTAATAATATAAATAGGAGTTTAAGGTGTACAGGACTATTCACAAAAAAGGGGTATCTCTCTGCAATCCCTTTCTTCTCTCTCTAGGTTTGTCGTTGGCATAACTGCAAAGCATGGTGCATTTTGCTAAAAAATACAATGCTAACTAGTTTCAGAGAAGACCTTTATCTACAGAATGTTTGTGGGATAGGTTGCTTTCTGTGGCTTTTGTGTGGGTTTCAGTTTTTCTTTAGAGGGGCAAGGTGCTCGCTTTCTAGCTTGCAAGGATTTGGGAGTTGAGCTATTATATTCTTCATTTTCTTTATTCTCTTTATTTAAATTGTTCTAGTCACCCTAGAAAATGTCTCTTTATGCTGCATTGGTATTCCACTTTAATAAACTCTTCTCTCATCTAAGACTTTAAAGTTATAGTTGCTCCATTATATATTGTTGGGACAACTCTTGTACTCTCTTCTTTGTTGGATTTTTTTTCTTTCTTGGATATTGTATTCAGAAACTCACCTGCTGCTAAATTTTCATTGAATAGAAAAGTTTTTGCACGGCACTGCTAGTTGAAAATTCATGGAATCTGACAATCTAAAATAATATTAATGAAACTAAGCTATAATAAATATCTTGTTAGTTTACTTTTAATGTTATGATAGTTGCATGGACACATTTTCTGTTAAAGTATATTTCTTTCTCATTTAGTAAAATATATTTCAGGTTACCATGGAAGAACATCCAAGTGAGGCCTTCACAAACACCTCAGCAGATAAGTGCTGGGAGTCAGTTTTTGAGAGACTAAATAATGAAACCAAGAAGCTAAGGAACCAAGGTGAAAGAGAACTTCCTCCCTTGGAGATTCTGCAAAACATTAATGGTCATAAAATGTTTGGATTTCTTTCACCAGCCATCATTCAGGTAATGCAAACAAATGTATATTTAAGATACTCACACCCTTAACATCACGTGTGTACTTCTTTTCCAATATAGAGTTATATTCATAAAGTTTTAGAACATGAATCTTTCCTTCAACCAGTTTTGTTGAACTAGGTTAATGTACTTATGATGATCTAATTCTGATGTTTCAATCCATTCTGAACTTTTGCAGGCCATTGAAGCTATGGATCCCAATCACCAATGCTTTGAGTACTGGAATCACAAAGAAGTTGTCTCTGAATCTTCAGACAGTGGCATTGATGACTGTAAGCTCAGTCATGGTTCAAGTAACTCTCTAAGTGATGTCAAGACCGGACTTCTTGTTCCTGGTTTGAGAAAGCTAGAACAAGATAGCAGCAGAAGACAGTGTGATTCTTTTGAAGAGATGAAATTGGTGCTAGAAGGATTATTGAAAAAGGCGAGTGCTGAAGAATTAAGTACCATGCACAAGTTATTTAGCTCTGATGCACAGTTCACCAAGTGGAGAGCGGCATTTGTACAGCTGATTGAGGAAATCCAGAAAGCTTGAACATAAAATGACATCTCACAACTCTATCTGACTTTGGACAGTCATATTTCAGTTAGTCCTTAGTAGAGTCATTTCTTTCTGTTGTAGATGTCCATGGAGGATCCTTAGTAGAGTCTGGTACAAAACATTGGAATATGACTAAACAATTGAAACACCATCATCCAAAACAATCGAAGACAGAGGTTGCAAGAAGTAGAGTTAAAAGCTGGTGAAGATAATAGAAGTTCCGAATTGATCTTAAAGTTATGGTCTACCATAAACATTAAGTTACTTTTCCAATAATGACATAATAAGACTTAAAAAAAATACATAGGTACTTATAAAATGTAGGTAAAATTTGCTGGTATTTATAATAAAATTTAGTGATGATAAAAGTATAAATTAAAACATATAGAGGCATTTGAAACTTTTCGTTTTAAGAATGAAAATGTAAAAGTATACATTTAAAATGAATTAATTGATAAAAATATTTTATTGATAATAATATTAGTTATAATTAAAATGCCAAAAGATGGGAGTTAAAATTTTCAAAAGATCGCTGATTTAATAAAAATAGTTTTAATGATAATTTATAAACATATTATGTTCGTCTAATGTTGATAAAAGAAATTCAAGCATTAACTAAGTAAATTAATTAAATTAAGGACATCTTTTGATTTAATAACTAATTGAAGATGAAGAACGTATAGTTTGATTTGATATGAAAGTTCAGAAAATATGTTTGATTAAAAATAATCAACGTCAAAGATGAAGAATAATTATACTAAAATTCACAATTTGAAAAGGTAGTGAAAAGGGCTTCCAGCCACAGATCATAAAAAAAAAGCACAAACACCATTTTTCAAATATTGAAGCAAACTAATAACCTATTCTGAAGCTTTGCACACACCAATCTCCCTCCTCACAGCAAGACGTTTTTGAAACTAGAACAAACACAAGAGATCCAAAGCTGTTTCAAATTAAAAAGGAAAGAACAAATTTGATATTTTAGAAATTATGAATGTACATGAAAAAATTATGGAGTTGAAAAAGAAGCCTCAAACTTAGGGCTGAGACAAGCTTACATTAAATACTCTTCACGAAAATATAAACAAACAACAATTTTTTAATATTAATAATTAATAATACTATTAAAAATAATGATTCATAATAAAATTACCACAACAATGATAATGGTTATATTAACAGTCTCTCAAAAACAAAAAATAATGGTAGATAGAACCATTGTAGAGATAAACGAAGTAGCTAAAACTTTATATTAGATATTGAATAAAGTGAAGACTAGGAAAAACATTTAGATTTGATGGATGATTATGATGTGCCTCAAATGAAACGAATCTCTTACATAATCTGATTCTTAGTGATACTTGGACTAAGATAAATAAGCAATATGCTTATTATAACATTACTTTAAATATATTCCTAGTTACCTAATAAGACGAATTAAGTGGAATGGAATGTAAATGATATATTTTATAAAACTTAAAATAGATTTGATTTAAAACTAATTAGTAATAATAAAGACTTGTCATATAAATTAGTAAAAATAAAAAAGTAATTAAGACTTGTCATATATATATATATATA
>Ga0209700_107852_pt1 | contig 14481 bp, 8 predicted proteins | sample SiratroredBW_FD_187528 | JGI IMG/M metagenome (GOLD analysis project Ga0209700, IMG submission 187528) | Root nodule microbial communities of legume samples collected from California, USA - Siratro red BW (SPAdes) (version 2) | ecosystem: Host-associated > Plants > Roots > Nodule | place: USA... | reverse complement strand
AAAAAAAAAAATTTTCTTTTTTTTTTTTTTCAGAAAATAGTAGTAGTGATGACTATAATGTTTGGCTAATTTGGCCAACACAAAAGTATGTAGTGTCTCATAGTGCTCTCTGGGATAACCAACAATAAATTAGTTTATCTGAGCCGCCTAACTGCATAACTCCAACCAAAATTTATCATGATTATGTTTTTCACAACTGCATAATACTGTATTATGTTAAAATGAATAGCCTTTAATGCCCAGTTCGTTTTTAGATCTTCAGCATCAAAGCATTACAGTAACATGAGCATGGACATACAGTATACCTACATGGTTTTCAACAGTTTTGAGGTATAAAACCCAAATAAAGGTAGGTCGACCATATTTCTAAATTACAATATACCTGTTGTCCTCTCCTTAGTTTCAAGCTCAACCATTTTCAAATGCATACTATTATATTATACCCGGGAAGGGAGGGGGAATAACTCATAAATGCTAAGTTCCTAATCCACATAATAATAACAGTGTGAGAAACAACGGGACATTCCCACCAAGTCCACTCTTGTAGTATCCTAAAACACTACCTTAAAGATACAATAAAAAAAAGTTGATGGTAGCTACAAAAGAAATTGAGTTTGTAAATATATGAGAAAAGTATACAGAAACGAAAGTATCAGTTTTCAATAAAATTCAGAGTCCAAGACCCTATTAGAATTCAAACTCAAATTCAAATGTCAAATGGTACTATTTCTTTCCTATATTTTAAGACTATCCCAATCGGTGCAAAACCTCATTCGAACAAAAAAACACTAAGAGTTTGATGGTATTCCAGAACAAGTTTAACGCATTGAAAGCCCTAGGATTAAAAACAAAAACTACGGTAGATGTATACTAGGTAATTTCTAAGACCTGCTACCCATATAGTAAATCACTACTCACAGAGAAATATCTGGCAAGGGAAATGAGCCATAGGATGATGATCAAATGGAATAATTAATAAACTAATTCTGATTTCAACGATTTCTTCAGGGAGAGTGTTGAATCTACAGAACTTTCTTAATTTGCAATAAAAATTCATACAAGTTCGGTAGTTTAAAAGATCACTTGCAAAATAGAAGGTTGAAATTCAGTTCCAATCCTATGCTACAACCAGGTAAACGTCAGCAAGTAGTGACATATATTGCAATTACAAATAATACATGTGGAGGGTACTATCAAAGTGCCTATTATGGACAAATCAATAAACGGACGTCTTCTAGAACTTCATCCTATACATATAGGAGACAATCAAATTATTACATGGAGTTCTTTCTATTAGGATCTAACTGAAGTATGATATTGGACTTGAGTCCCACATTGGAATATGGGATTTTAGTGAAGGGACTACAACTAACTCTTGTGGTGTAGTTCTTCATCACTTTCTCTTAATAGGAATAAAAAAATTTCACCATTTCTCTCAGCCACAAACGAGCAGTGTGGGTGGTGACCAGAGCATTTTCATTGGATTTGGAAACTAGTCAAAGGGCTGGTGCAGAACCAACCCGCACGAGCAACTGGACCTAGAGAATGTTGGGGTCCAATTTCAAGAAATGAGGAATGAGTTCCATGAGATCTCTAACAGCTAACTCTAATGGTGTCCTTCTCCAAAGGTTCTCATCAATTAGTTTAAGCCACCAATAAAGTCTCAATAAACATCCTTGGCACCACATGCCCTTTTAGTTTAAGCAAACATTTTTGTAACTGCATAATGCAGACCAATCCAGTGGTGTAATAATGACTAATCCAGTACACAACCCTCAAGAGGTAAGCAACTTAGAAAGTCTCCCTACACAAGTTGCTTCATCAATAACTTATATAGAAATCACACAAGAATTATAGTACAAAACAAGAGTAAGATTCATAACAGTAACTTATGATTTAAATATCCCAATAAGACTGTCACAGAGCTCCAATGATAGAAGGCGTTCAATTCATATTGATCAGATATCATGTTTCCTATCTAAAGATCATAATATGTAGCGTTCAGTAGTTACCAATGACAAAAAGCATCAAACTTCAACACACACTATGCTAATTGATTCATAACGCAAGATTGACACAAATAACTAGCAGCGCTTCACATAATTAAAGCATAAAAAAACCCTTTAGCTGAAACATCCATAGAATGAATAACAAATAAAAACCCAAAAGTAATAGAGGAAAAAACACAGATAAAATTGAGTACAGAGAGAAGAGAAAGGGAGTTGTGACCTCAAATAAGAGACAAGAACAACATGCAACAAGAAGAGGAAGTGGAAATATAATGCAAGATTTGAAGGAAATGAGAGATAGATATATGAAAACAGAGAGAGAGAGTGAAGATTTTAATTTGGGTTTGTGAAGATTCTGAAAACACGGGTTGTGGAGAGAGAGTGGGAGGGTGGGGTAGCAATTTACTACGCGTCACCCGCATCAAAGGATCTGAACTGCCTCATTACTACACCACACAAACTTTGCCACGTAATGCATCATAAATAAATAAATATATTATCTTGCCATAATTTTATGTCAAACAACAAATTTCCTTAAATTTATCTTCTTCCTTTTAATTTAAAGGACAATTGTTTCCTTAAATTTCTCTTCTTCCTTCTTTTAACAGCATATCCTATTATAAGCATGTTTTAATGTGACACGTTTGTTTTTTCCATAATATATATATATATATATATATATATATATATATAAACTTAAAATTAATTTATTAGTTAATATATACAAATTTTCTTATATAAATTATTCAAATTCTTTTGATTTATGTATAAATTAATTTTAATTTATTAAATTTTAGTATTTCCAAATAGTCTTTTTATTTTTTTATTTTTTTATTTTCTTTTTTTTTATTTGGTAGCTAAAACAACAATTATTTTTTACAAAGAAAAACATTGTTTTAATAAGATAAAAGAATGTTATCCTAAATGTTGATAATTGGGAAGATTAAAAAGACTACCTCGGCGTGTTTATATTTTAATTACTATTAAATTATCTAACATTTAGGTTTATAGTTTGATTAAGTAATTAACAACGCTAAATGAAACTCAATTCCTAAATCATTAGAGAGTCGACAATTTGAATAAACTTGGCATATCTCTAATTGAACAATAAATGAATTCATATTGAGTTGGAATTTCAGGAAGAATTGAGATAAGGCTAAGATAGAAGAGACCTAGTGTGGAGAATGAGAAGTGAAGGATGCAAGGACTTATCCAATGACAAACTTGTCCCAAATTGGAAAGGACCTTTCCAAGGCAAAGAAAATCTACATAACAGAGTCTACCGGATTGAACACTTAGACGACAAAGATATCCTAAGAACATAGAATGCAAGTGATTTAAACTTTTACTTTAGCTAATCTAACATGTATACTATTTCCTATCACCGACAATTTTTCCTTAAGGAGGGTTTTTTCGGGGAGGTTTTAGCGAGGCACCCACAATAATAAATTACTTTAATTATTATCAGCTTGCATCTCAAGCAACTAGTATTCTAATAACAATGACATAAGTCCTTCTTAGTCAACGACGCTTTTCACGACAGTTAATCCTATCGAGAATGAAAAAAATCACACAGCCAAGGACGTTTTTACAATAGTGAATTCCTGCTAGGAATGGACAAAATTGAAAATAAAACAATCTCGACCAAGGACGATTTCACGACAATGAATTCCAATCGAGAATGAATGCACTCCAGAAGGAATATTATCGGCTAAGCTTGCCTTGATAAGAGTGAACCTCAATTGAGAATGAATCATAAATAACAAGGTTGTCGGCCTAAACTATATGCAAATAAACTCATGCCAAGAACTAAAGGTCGAAAATTTAAAAAAGAAAGTTCCCGACCCAACTTGCTTTCACAAAAAAACATATTCCCGTTGAGAGCAAATAAGGAGTAAAAATACAATAATTTTAAAAGATTGGGACCAAATAAGTGAGCAAAAGTTTTATTCGAAAAGAAATGCAAAACATAGTCGTATATCGTAAAGATGAGCAATGCCAAAACTAAATAAAAATATATATATATATATATATATATATATATATATATATATATATATATGTAAAGATAACTACAATGATAAAGGGACATTTAATACACTCGATAAAATAAGACATTTTATTATAAACTGATAAGTCAAACAACTATATGAGTCAATGTTAAAAAAAAAGTATTACAAAAAAATTACAAAGATGATAAACAAAAAAGAATGGTTACCCAAACATCTATGATCTTATCCTTGTCTTTGACAGCACTAGGGGTGGTCGGTCGAGTCAACTCCTCATCACCATCTAAGATGTCCTTGACCAGAACAAGGCTCTTTTGTAAAAGTCTTTGTCAACATCAAAATTCCCTTCATCAAGAGGAATCTTGTAGAAATATACAGCTTGTTGGAAGGTCTTCTCGAACCCAACAACATACTGTTCAAGGATGAAGTTTTATTCGTTACGTAGGTCCTTTTGCAACCGCTAATTTTTTCCTTGCTTAGCGTGATGAACGAGAGCCATGTCAGTCAAACTCTGCTTCAAGCCTTCAACTTCCACTAACACCTTATTTAGTTTCACTGATAACTCTTTCTCCATCTCCTCGAACAATAGACAATGTTGATGCCAAGACTCCCTATCAATCTTCAGCCAAGTTGAGTTTCGAGCTCCTTACTTTTGTTAACCAAGAGTGTGTTGACATCCAAAGAAATCTAAAGGAAGGTTGTCGAATCCAACAACTTGGTCTTTAAAAAATCCACCTCTTCCAAGCTCTTGGACCTCATTAGATTGGAACCCATTCGCTTGCCAAGAATAAGAGTCTGAGAGCATAACTACATAAATGCGTCATGAAGCACCTCCGCCATGGCTAAGACATACATATCTTGTTCCAATGGGTTTAAGCTAGTCGACACTATCTCAACCAAGTGCATGCCATGACTTAGAAAGTCACAACTTAACGAACTTGCCACAACATCCGAAACACGATAAGTCCTCTTAGGAGGTCAATTGGACGATGACATGTCAAAATAGTAGTGTGTCGACTTCACTCTTTCCTTGTCCATTGAAACTTTCTTTGATTTTGGTGGAGGACTCAACTCAGTGGCAAGTAGGCTCAGTGACTTCAACATCTCATTTTCCATTCTAGGGGTCCTAGACCTACCACTTCATCCTCAACTTTTTAAAGTAGGTCTTCTCAACCTTGGGATTTGCATACACCATTATCTCTGTAAAAAGAAAACCTAAGTCAACTACAATAAAAAAGAAACACCAAAAGATAAATGAACATATCATTGACATTGTGGAAACAAATACGCATTGAGGAGTTGTCAGGTAGGGATTTTATGAGGAAGCTAGTCCAAGACGACCAAGGTCTCTAACTTTTCCTCGATTATCAACGACCTCGACCACACATGATATTGTGCAGGATTCTTAGTCTAATAGAATGGAACTTAAGGTTATCACCATCATAGAAATATTGGCAAGTCTCCTCCCTCACCACGAGGGGATGGAGGGATGAATCAAAGCGACAAAGGCCTCAACACCTCAACATCACAATCAAGATACCACACAATCATCACACGTTTAGGATTATGGCTTAATCAAGTGATTATAATGTTAAACTAACTCAACCCCTAAATCGTGATTAAAAGGATACTTGGACTTATTTAAACCTCCCTTGATTGCCTATACAGGTTAAAGCCTGATACAAACGGTATAAATAGGTAAACATTCTAAAAGAAACACACATCTTGATTTATTTAAGAATAACCCTATCCATAGTTCACACTTTTTCTTTGAATACTAACTTGAATGTCAGAGTGTCATTACAAGTATACTGTAAAAACTGAAAACCAAGACAAAAAAACTAAAGATCGAGACCAATAACCAGAAAAAAAAATACTTAGCTTACAAGTTATATAAATTAATTTGATTACACAACAGAAAATATTAAAAACTATAAAATTCTTTATTTAAATGTGATAATATTTATTTTCGAGATTCTAGATAATATTTAAATTCTTTATTTAATATGCAATAATATTTATATTCTTTATTTAAATATGTGATAATATTTAATGCATGCCTAACTCCTCTTACCAATATTTGTCTATGTACCTGTAAAATACACAGGTTATCATACATAACTTTTTTCAATTAAAGACATGGATATGTTGGTTTGTTTGGTTGCGTAGTTTGGGTCAATCAACCAAACAAGCGCAATATATATATATATATATATATATATTTGTCTTACCATAAAGAAAAATATATTCACGTTGTTATTCTCCGCTTACAACATCTCAAATACTTATATTTGTAGGATTTATATTAAAATATTCTTTTATTAATAAAAAAAAACTCATAATAAAATTTCATTAAAAATAATCTATGTTTCATGATCATATAATATCTCAAAATACAACAAGTAAAAAATATTTATATAACAACACTAATGAATTTTCTTGTGTTATTTAAAGAATGAGTAAATATATTTTTAATTAAAATTAAGGTGAAAATATATTGAGAACCACTGGAAAGATGTATTAATCCCTTATCTGTTGATTCGAATAAAGGTATTCATTAACATTTTTGTTTTAATTGTCAGTGGAAGTTACTCGGAGCCATTAAACCATATAGGTAAAACAATTTGTATTTAAAAGATATCATTGGTAATGTGACGATTTTAGAAAACTCACTAGTAATACAAAATATATTAAAAAAATGTGATAGTTGTTACTATGAGAACTTTTTCAAATTTTTGTTTTCTTGTCTTCCATAAAAACAATAGAGAAAAAAAAGTGACATGTAATATTATAAGAGTTATATTTCCATCAAATTTAGAGTTTTCCTTTGATAAGAATTTTGTTCAATGAATCTGACTGCTATAACAAACAACAATTGAGATATCCTCAATCTTTTGTTATTTTTTTTTCGTTCATATTATCCCATGTTCTCTCTTATCTCATGGTTCCTCCTTTGTTAGGTTGCGATTTCACATTCTCTATTGTTCCTTCTTGTCACGTGTTCCTTCTCTTTGTTAGGTTGCAGCTGTGAAAGACAAATGCTACATAGAGATAATAAGACAAATAAGAGGTGACACGAATGTTACTACCTACATGCACCACCGATTGATCTAATTTTCTCTAATTAAAACAAGTCACCGTTTTCCTCCAAACTACCTTAGTCATAATTTTAAATTTCTATGAAGAGAAAAATAATTTAATGTTAACTTAAGGAAAATTAAAAATCAGATTCTAATTTCTAAAAATCATATTGTAAAACTTATGTAAATTATTTTATGATTTTTTTTCCAGAAGTTTGTCTAACCGACAAACTAGATACAGTTGGTTAACATTCTACGGCTAAGCTCAAAATTTTCAAGCACATTATTAACAGATTAATTAAATTTTAATCGCTTCTGAATAGAGTGAAATTAGTTTAAGGAAAAATTTTAGAACATTAGCATACTGTATCTACGGAAGAAAAAAAATCATGAAATAAAATATACGAGCTAAAAGTGCAATTAACTCAATATATTTTTGTATTTTCTATAACCCCGGTATAAATTTTAATGTTGTGTAACTTTTTTGTTTCTTTTATCTCTGTGAGAATAGAAAATTGAAAATTTGTGCACAGGTTTTATTTGGGGGTCCTACCAATGATCAAAAATATTTTATATTTTAACACACATGACAATATATGCTCACTTTGAGAACAAGGTGGTCTAGCCTTTAGAAATTTGAGATTATTGAATCTTTACAACCCAGCATCATAAGGTATCGTAATTTTATTGTATGAATATAGTACTCCATAAAAGATCACAAGTATAACCAGGAAGAGAATTGGTTTATGATATAAAAATTGTCAATAGAATGTTAACAATATTGACCTAGCAATATAGATAAGGACTTGGGTTTGAATTTTCATTGTTAGTGTGAAGATCTTATAGATAGATAATCTATATAAATACTCATGTATATGCTCAGAGTTTGGAAGACAATTTCTCTCCAGTGAAGATTTCAGATTCAATTCACCCAAACTAGTTAGAAAAAAAAAAAAAAAAAAAAAAAAGTGATGTGTGCATCTGTTCCATTCCCAGATTGAGGAGCTCACAAATTTCTCTCAACAAATCATAACTGTTGTGAGCTCTCAAGTCACAAATCAAAGGGGATAAACTCAGGTTCTTGGCAAATAGATATCCTCAGAGGTGGCAGGACCCATATAACCTAGCAGATATGTACTTGATAACAACTAAAAAGAGCACCATTAATTGTGCCTCACCAAGTGATGACATGTTTGGTCAAATTCTACAAACTTTCTAAAAGAGTAGATATAAATAAAAACAAATAAACTAAGTTTCTTTATAACCTAAAAATAGTTTTTAATTAATTTATGAAATTGTTACAGTAGAATTTCCCTGATTTCTACTTTTTTGTATGGATAAATTTATTTTATTTTATTTTATTTTCTAATTTTTCTCTGTTTTTCCAGAGAAAATTGTTCGTTCAAGCATTTCATCAAACAGTATCTATTATCCCTTCTCCTAAACTTTAAGATTCAGAAAAAAAAAGCGTTTAGTAGGGTACTACAGTGTTGTTAAAATAGATACAGGTACGAAGGCAAGGACATCATGATTAGAGAAGCTAAAACGAGAAATACGAAAATACCAATCGTCCGTTGTTTTATATCGGAGGAGAAAGGGAACAGAAAGAACCTGGTGTTGTTATGGATCCTACAACAAGACACAACACAATATACAGATTGAACAGAAAACAAGGACGTTATTTGATTGGGACAATTTTGAGATATGACGAAATTGAAAATACATGAATGGGAAAAGTTCAGGTGTCGGCGACGTCATCAGAGGCGGTTTGAGAAGCAGAGACGTCCGGCAGGTCGTCGGCGGGTTTAGGAGCAGCAGCGTCGGGAACGTCGTCGGGGTCACGAGCGGGGTCGGACTTGTCGACGGAGGCACGTGCCTTGGAGAGGAAGGGTTTGAGAGCGAGCTCTATTGCGAGCCACGCAAATGCTAGGGCTCCAGCCACCACCACCGCTTCTTTGGTCTTCCCCATCCTGATACTGTTGCTGCTGATTCTGATAATATTCCCTTCTCTCTCTCTTCTCTCGATTCTTAATGTATGCAAGATTGCGTCTCACACTGTTTACTCACCACCACAATTTTCAAAACCTTAGCTTCTTCTGCACTACAGACAACTTCCTCTGCCTCTTCCTTGTTCTATCTTTCACACCTACCAACCATTTTTATACTGATATATTTTTATTATTGTAATTATATAGTGACTTTTTTTTAACAAAGTAATTGTTATTTTATTTAGGTAAAATAAATAAATATATCATGTAATTCTTTCCCTGTAACTGTATAATAACTGTCTCTTTAACTGATTTTGTTTTCATTTAACAAAAATGTCAATGTAAAAATACGACAATGACTTTCTTTTTACTACCAATAATAATCATAAATAAAAATATTTATAATATTAATACAATAATAAAAGTTTTACCCTACTCAATAAAGCCAATTACATAAATAATACTACGAGAAGTGCTAGTAATATACTTTTTAAAGAAACTTAATTTTTGATTAAATTTATTAAAAATTATTAAAACAAAAGGAAGAATAAAGAAATAAAAAAAAAAAAACTATGTTTTTAATGAAGTTCCACAAATAAAAAAGCATTTAAAGATGTTATTAACTTTTGTAAATTATTATTGAACTCAGCTACAGACAAAACCTTCGTGTAGCCAGACTAAATTTTAAAGAGATGATCTACCATAACATGTCCTTACCATTTTTCTTTTCTAGTGTTCTTGTTTTTTTTTTCTCCGCCTCTTTTTAAAAGGCTAAGATTGTGCAATATACTCGCTATTTCCTATAGGGTTTCCAATAACCATCTTTACACTACTTACGTCTCAGAAATGTGAAATGCAATTGAAAAATAATTTAATGCATATTTCATCCCTAAACTGCCATATGTGGTAACAAGGTTTATTTTCATAATAATTTCAAGGTCACGTCTCAAATTAACTCTAGTTGAGAAAAAAAGCCTTCTTAACAGAATCTGAAAATTAAATTAGTTTAGCTTTTAAATTTTGAAATTAAACTCATTGGATAATAATCTAAGTAATACACTGTCGAATTAATTTACTTTAGCTTTTAAATATGGATCAAATAAGCAAGCATTAGTTGTTTTTGGCGCGTTTTGACATGAAAGATCAACAAAGGATGGATTGCTGAGAATCCAAACGGGCACTCAACTCAATTTTTATCAGATATTGTAAAAGTAATAATATTTTGACATTACTATTCATCTTTAACACCATTTAACACTAATATATATTATTATTTTATTTATATATAATATTTTATTAACAAAATATAGTATCAAATAAAAATATAATATGAACAGTAATGTCAAATAACTAGTATTTTCCATATTGTAATAATGTTAAAAAATTATAAGTAAAATCAAATCTCAGAGTAACATGATGGTTTTCTCTCTCCCTCTTAAAAATGACTCGAGTTTAATATTGCATGTCTAAAGTATTCCATTAACACAACCAGCTCTACGAACAAGGGCTATCATCGATAATTCCTATTGCTTCACCTTGCCCCATAAACCTACACATATATATAGGCAGATTCTCAGCTGAAATATGACAATTATCCAACAGGGAGAATTATACAAGGGAACTTCAAAGCATTGATGCAAGAAAATGGCAACGTGAACAAAGTCTGCATGGCTAACTTAACAACAGGTCAATAGCACTTCTACAACGTCTTTAAAACTCATCAGAAAATTTCCCTACAATACAAGTACAACCAAAGGCCACAAATTCTGTAATTTGCAATTTAACGGCCTCGACCACGGCCACGTCCACGCCCTCTTCCCCGACCTCGCCCCAAAGGCTTCCCTGCAAATAACATCAAAACATTGAAAACCAGAAATCCAAATATAACAGTCAACCTGAACATAATTGGCCTCCGAAAAAACAATCTACTTCTAGTGTCAGTTAAATAATACAGTACCAGCGGTTGGCTTCTTGGGCTTGATCCTTGGAGCCTCTTCAACTAGTAATGTCTCAAGATTCAAACTGTCAGGAAGGATATAATAACGAATGTTGTTGCCTCTCACACTCAGATGATCCAAAGTAACTGGGTTTTTCCCTTTCAGAGTTAGTTTAACTGTTTTTAAATGTGTATTCATACTGATATCAACACCTGTAATATATTAACAAATCCATGGGTAAGCACAACTAAAGCTACAAAATACTTCTCATGCCATCCCAAATAAGAGTTAAGGGCACCAAAATGCTAAACTCACCATTAGAAAAGAGCTGATATGTATTTATTAGTTAAAAGTAAAGACAGTGAAATTCATTGATGCTTAATTTGATTTCGTTTGAAGAATATGTATGTTGGAACAGGTATTAAATATAAGTAGTTAGTAGTTAGTGGTTGTATTGGAAAATTGCTCTTGAACACAATGGTACATGGGACTTAGTCCCTCCTCCACCTAAAAAGAAGGTTGTTGGTTGTCATTGGGTTTATGCCATTAAAGTTGGGCCAAATGGTGAAGTTGATCGCTCAAAGCTAGATTGGTGGTCAAATGATATACTCAGATTTATAACCTTGATTACGGTGATGCGTTTTCTCCCGTACCCAAAATGACTATTGTACATCTCTTCTTTGCCATGACAACTACACGTCATTGGCCTCTCCATCAATTAGATATAAAAAATGTTCTTTCATGGTGATCTAAAGAAGAGATTGAAATGGAGCAACCTCCAAGTTTTGTTGCTCAAGGGAAGTTTGGCTTGGTTTGTAAGTTACATCAATCTGTCTATGGTCTCAACCAATCGCCTCATGCTTGGTTTGACAAATTCAGTCACATTGTTCAAATCTCTGGAATGAAACACAGTGAGGCAAATCATTCAATTTTTTATTGTCATACCTCACGTGGAAAATGTGTTTACTTGATTGTGTATGTTGATGACATAGTTATTACAAAAAATGGTGCTGCTAGAATCCCACAGCTAAAAGAACACTTGTGTAATCACTTTTAGACCAAAGATCTTGGAAGTCTCAAATACTTTCTAAGTATTGAAGCGGCTCAATCAAAGGACGACATTGTAGTTTATCAAAGGAAATATGCTTTAGATATCTTGGAAGAAACAGACATGAATGTAGACCAGTAGATATCCCTATGGATCCAAATTTTGACTTATTGCGTTGGCAACTAAAGACAACAGACGTGATATAATTTATATAGAGTTTTCTAAATGTGTGTGTGTGACTAAGCCAAACTAAATCCAAAAGAAGCTTGTTCAAAAGAAAATTTCACAAAACAAACAGCAAGGGGTCTAAATTTAATTGAAAGAACGAGGAGAATGGTATATGTAACCCAAATTTGGTATAGGTAAGGCAATAAAACAGTTGTGTATCATAACATGAAACAAGAGTAAAGGACAAGCCTCAATAAGATGCAGGTGGAATATAGCTAATCTAAATTACAGCATCATGAAAAATTACTCCAGAGGCTACAAGGCTAACTACTGTCATGGTACCATATAAATAAGTTTCAAAAGATTTGCCTCAAAAGTGAGGTATCCAGACTCCATAGTTCAAAATGCATCTTACAAAAATGTCATAAGCAACAGATATCTTCCTACTGTTCCAAGTTTAGAATTTAAACTTAAAAACAGTAATTAATTACATTTTTTAGAGAAGATACTTTAGTGAAATTTTTAAAGGAGAGAAGAGGGTCGGGAAAAATAAGAGGACAGGGTAGAAATTATGGATACAACACAGGACATATAATAATATGAGGTAGAATACGGACACAGATACACCCAATTTTAAAAGTTATAGGACAAAAGATGGATATAATACAACAGATAAATTACTTGAAATTTAACATATATTTTAAATTGAAGGAGAGAATTTATGTTTAAAAAATGAGAATGGGTCATTCTAGATGGAGTATGATGTTAAAAATTGTCCACTTAATGTGTTACTTCAAACAATGTTGGTATAAAAAAAAAAACTTTGAAAGTAGAAAAATTATAAGAATGCAACTAAAAGTATTGAAAGTGTCTGCATTTACCCAACACAGAAAAAAATCCAATGTGGTTACAACATGACACGGTTACCATCTATAAGTGTTTGAGCTTCTTAGAGGACATGACATGACAGAAAAAGACAAGAAAAATATTCATTCATAACATAAGGTGTGACAGTAAAAAGAGCAAGTTGAAACATGAAGAGAAATCACGAATTCAGGAAAGCTGTTCAATCTCCCTATCATGTCAATTCAGGAAAAAGCCACAGCATACAACCAAAAAATGGTCTGTCCCACCATAAGTTTGGGAGCAAAGAGTAGAGAGGTTTCAAACTTAAAAATTCCAGATCATATTACTATGCAGTAAGTTGCAACCTATCAGGCTGATGACAGAGTTCCCATCTTATTGACTCGTAGAAACAGGGTAAATAGCTATTCACTTTGACATGACATGAAGATGTTAACGAAGAAATCCCAAGTAAAAAAAGGCATATACCAACTGTAAAATATAACTGAAACTAAAAAGGAAAGTTGAACATAAGTGAAGAAATGGATCTTAGTTTTAGCATTGCCAGTAATGCTTTGCAAGTAATACATGATTATGATTTTTTTCTTGGGATGAGAGATTGTCGATTATGATAAACCTCCATTAGCAACACAGCAATTTAATAGCATACATGAAATTATTAAGAATATCCAACAGATTTTATTCAAATTGATCAACCTAAGTATAGATAATCAGAATCTCTGTACTTTACATTGATATATTTATATGGACAAGTGGTCTTCTGTATATAATAGAGATAGCTTGGATGGGTATCAAACTGTAGCATCGCAAGCATAATTACAGACACTGCGGAATGCGCACATGTAATCTGACCTCTCAAAAGAATGAGTAATTTATTTACATACAGCCAACCAAACTGCCTCTGCTTGACTTTCTTCGAGCGCAAAGTTTAGACATGTGAAATCTCGTCATTTATAGTTCCCAAAATACAAAAAAAAAATGAAAATCCAGGGCAACAATTAGAAAGTGCAATGAAAATCTGCATTAGGTTTAGCAATGGAGAAAACAAGCGAGCATCCCTGCAGCATGCCATTCGCAACTAATATCCAAGACCGAAAGCTTTAACGCTAAATCTTAACATACAGGTTTAAGCGCAAAGCAAAACTAGGGTTTAACACAGGCAGCAGCAAAATCAGGCGGTGGAGAGGAAAACCAATCAAAAAGAGAAGAGTACCTGTAATGGTGCCGTGAACAACAGTGCCATTCTTAAGCTCAATCGAAACGGTTTCGTTGTTCAGCTTCATGAGAAACCTGTTCCAGTTTTACACGCATTTTAGCATCAGATTGAAACAAGAAAAAAAAAAAAAGAGAGGGAGAAAAAAAAAAGGAGAAATGAGAA
>Ga0209700_107850_pt1 | contig 14485 bp, 13 predicted proteins | sample SiratroredBW_FD_187528 | JGI IMG/M metagenome (GOLD analysis project Ga0209700, IMG submission 187528) | Root nodule microbial communities of legume samples collected from California, USA - Siratro red BW (SPAdes) (version 2) | ecosystem: Host-associated > Plants > Roots > Nodule | place: USA... | reverse complement strand
GTCACCTTCATTCTTCTTCTTTGATAAAAACAATAAAATGGTATAATTTTTATTAAAATTATTGTAAGAGGTATATTTTTTTAAAAATTAACATTTAATTAAATTACAAAACCTTTTTTTTTAAAATTAACATTTACGTAAATTACACTTTGAAGTACACTTTACAAAGAAAAAAGAATTGTACTTTAAAAAAAGATTAGTTTCTTTTAAAGGTTTGATAAGTTATGATAGATATAATATAACTTTGTGGTCGAATATATCACGTTGAGTTTGTAAATTATTTTTTAATATTGAAAGAGATGCCATTGAAGTACAAATTTAGAATCTGTATGTGTAGGGTTTGGGATGAAATTTTTTATAAGCAGAAGTTTAGTTTATTGAAATTTATATTAATATTGTGTTTATAATTAAGATTTTGGTTTATTTTTTCTTTTCAATTTTAAATTTAAATTTTTATAATTTAAGAAGTGTGTAATTTTTGTTTTATTTAAATTAAAGTTAAAAAAATTGGTTAAGTGGAGTAATTGGTCAAAACTTATAAATATTAAATGGATGTCTATATACATGTTAAACTTTTTTAAGAAAATTATTTACGAGAAATTGTTTCAATAGTTGATTTTTTTACCTGTGATTTAGTTTTTTCTTTTTAATTCTTGTTGAATGGACTTTTGTAGTGCGGGTGTAGCACTTTTCAACAGTAATGAATGCTACTTTCTTTGTTGTAATTATTATTTTTTTTGTTGTTATTATTTTTTTCACTTGCATTATTTGACATATGTATGGGAAAAATAAGTCAAAAATATTATCTATAAGGAATTTGTTGAAATTGATATAGGTTTTGAAAGTGGTTCATATATACATTCATAAAATGGAAAAGAGTTAAAGATTTTGTGTAACATGCTGGTAAGTATGTTTTAAAAAATTTATTTACTATTATGTTTGACGCTCTTCTTATATGTATCATATGGTTAAAGAAAAGATGTAAAATGAGTATTAATAAAAATACGATGGTATGAATAACATTTTACATCTATTATATCTATTATATTGCAATTCATTTTTAATGATGTTATTATCATGTTTATTTTATCATCTTTATGAAGTTATCCTAAGTTTATTGAATATGGAGATATATTTTGTCAAAGATCAAATATTCTAATAATTTGATAAATTTGGTCAAATTAATTGTTGCATACAGTATGAAGTCTATAACAGCAATAATCAAAATTGAGGCTGAAAAAGACATTCACAATTCTTAAAATGATATACATGGACAAGGTCTTCATTGTAATTATAAGTTGTGCTAGTTGTATTTTATCTCTTTTATAATATAATTTCATGTTCCTATAATCCTACAAAGTTACATAGAAACCGATTTAGCTTATATAATCTGGTAGTGTAATTAACAACAATATATCTCTAAGTTAGGTTAATATCTAGGCAATGTCATTGCAATTATTTTTAATGATGTTATTATCATGTTTGTTTATTTTATCATCTTTATGAAGTTAACCTAGGTTTATTCAATTCAAAGATATTTTGTCAAGGATCAAATATTCTAATAATTTGATAAATTTGGTCAAATTAATTGTTGCACAATATGGAGTCTATAAAAACAGCAATTCAAATTGAAATTGACAAAAGACATTTACAATTCTTAAAAAGACATACAATAATGTTTGTACAAGGTCTTCACTATAAATATAAGTTGTGCTAATTATATTTAATCCATTTTACAACTATAAATATAAGTTGTGCTAGTTATGTTTCATTCTTTTTACAACATAGTTTCATGTTCTTATAATCTTATAGAGCTACAAAGAAATCGATTTAGGTCATACAACCTGATAGTATGATTAACAACAATAATATATTGAAAAATATAATAAATTTAGGATTTTCAATTTAGTCTGACTATGATACATGAGTACATCAGATTATATAAGGATAAGAAGAATTAAAATCTGGAATAGAAGAGCTTTGAATCATCTCGGATTGGTTGGTTCAATGATTTGTAATAAAAGAACAAAGAGTGTGTACAAACTGTTGCCAAGGTCAATTGAAAGACATATAGATAACTGTATTTTTAATTCTTAAATAGGCTAGAATAAGATAATTGACAACTGACAATGGGGTAGTCCTAGGGACTTTTTTAATTATTATTAATTAATATATGGGTGTAGACCACCTATTATCATCCGAAAAATCAAATGTATATTAATACAGTATAAAAAACAATATTATTATTATTATTATTATTATTATTATTATTTTATGTAACCGAATAAATAATAACAATAATGATTACATAATATTTAATATAAACAATTACTAATTTAGGTATGTCCAAAAAGTAATTAATCCAACATATATCCTAAGCTAGGTTAGGCATAATATATTTCCAATGTCTGTAATGTTGTACATATTTGCTACTAAATTCTATAAATTCAACATTTGTACCAGGTGTATCTAAATAAACAAACATATTAAAATTGACAAAATAGTAACAATCAAGTTCTTCTTTGTAAATATCAATATTTTCGGGTTATTTGTCTGATGCATTTTACAGAGTTAAGACACCAGTCAAAGTATGTAATTGAAGCATTTTTACACTTCCTATTAACCTAAGCACAAGTTTTGATTTGGATAAAGGTAAATATCTCCTTTGAATCAAACTTTAAGTTTCTAAATAAATATTGTTTCATAAATGTCGATATGTTAACTCATATATATCCTTATATTTGGTTAAACTTCTTGTTAAAACTAATTAATTCACACTCAAAAAGTGTTGCTTAGCTAGAAAGTGGTGAACCCACACCACTCCTATTCATTTATCTAATTTATTCTAAAGAGAATTGACTATCTCAGATGTGAAGAACAAATGATTAGTGGATTCTTTCTTTGATCTACATAAAACACATATTTTACAGAAAATTTAATATTTTCCTATTAAGATTATCCTTCCCACCCATCTTATTTTCTCAATTTTATAAACCCTAATTTTAAATAAAATTATAAAAAAAATTATAAATTAGGATAATTAAATTATCATAAATTAGGATTTATGTATGTGTGGAAATGATTTATTGTCTTTATTACTACATAGTTACACTATTGCTCAAATAAGAATGAACACAATAAAAATAATCATCACACACCACTTAAGCAATATTGCACTTGAAAGTATCATTTCTAAAATCACAAATAATTCAACATTGAAACTTACACCTAAATAATACTCAAATATATTCAAAATATCGATTCTATTTATAATCAGCTCCAAATATATATATATATATATATACTAATTCAGATATAACATTTTTCATTGATCTAAACAACTATCTTATTGATTAAATACAAATATCAAATTCCAAATTTAGAAGTAGTATGGTTATAATTCTTACAACAACAAAAATCTTCCATTATCATTTCAACAAACCCAATCAAATCATAAATAATGAGCAAATCTCTAACATCAAATTACAACTTCGATAAGTCTATTTTGATCTTTATATTGTTATCTTCTCAGGGTTGTAATGTGGTAGCAAAATAAAATTATAATTTTTCTCTAAACTTACATAAAGTTAAGATGAAATAAGTTATAAAGAGGTAGAATTGTTAATAGAATAAAAAAAATACACATTTTTATTTATAAACTTATAATGAAATAGAATTATTAATAAAATAAAGAATCAACGTTTATACTTTATTTATAAAATTTTTATTTTTTATCTATTAAAATTTTATCTTTATTAAACTTGTACTTGTATCAACTTCTATGGAATTCTCAAGCTTAAATGAGAGTATATCGAATCATTAAAAATGAGTCTTATTTATTACACATTCTTTTTCTTCTAAAGAGTAATGTTATTAACTATCTTCCAATTATAATGGATTGCGGATTAGAAATATATTAAAAATAGATTAAAAAAAAGGAAAGTTTTCCATTAATATTATCCAACACTTTTATCCTCATATTGAATAATTTATTATCTTAATTATGTAATAGAAAAATAGAATACTTAGATTAATTTAAATACAATTTAATTTTGATTTTATAAGATATAATGATATCTATTGTAATGTTAATTTAATCCAAATTAATTATATAGATTTAATTTGATTTAATTTAATGTGTAAAAATTAAATTAATTTGATCCAATTGAAAGATATTGGATTAAAATTCCAATCTATATTATAGAATAAAAATTCAATTCATACCATGTGCTAAGCAATGCAAGTTTAACTTGCCAGTAATGATAGGTGTATACATCCATTAAATTTACACATCCCGCCAACATCTATCAATTCACCTTTTCGAAAAAAAAAAAAAAAAAACTATCAATTCTCCTTCTCTTTTACATTATAATACTTATAATATTTTTTTCTCCTTCTAAATAACACGAGTTATTTATTTACATATAAAACACTTTGAAATAAATCAACTGAAAAAGTACAAATATTATTTTTATTAGATGTTAGAAGAATGTTGAAAAATTGAAGTGCACATGTAAACTTTTATTATTTAATATTTGAACCATGATAAATTGAGAACCCACGTTTTTATACCCACATATAATAACCCTCAATACTATTATTTTAATAATTTTTACGTTATTTAATTATAAATTTACTCTTTATTATATATTTTCTTGATTAAAACAATCACATCAGGATTTGTTTTCAACTCGTCAATGTATAATGTTTTATAATATTTTGGATCTATCAATCGTTTTCTTTTTTTTCTTTTTTTGGACGCATTCTTCCTCCACTTTTATGAGATCTTCCTGTACTTCGTATTTATTAAAATATCAAAAGTGTTTATACAGTATAGAATATAATTTTTATATTTTGAATTATATAATTTTGAATACAACTTTTTTTAGATTATAGATTATATGATTTAAAATACCTTTTTCTAAATTTCTAATTGCATAATTTAATATAATTTTTATATTATAGATTGTATAATCATAATATATTTTTTATGTTCTAGATTATATAATTTTATAATTTATTTTTTGTATTTTAGATTATTTAACTTCAAATATAATTTTGTTATATTTCAAATTACATAATTTAGAATATAAATTTTTAATTTTAGGTTGTGGAATCCCCAATAAAAAGAAAGTTAAGAGGTGTATAATTTATTTAATCTTTTTGATAAAGAATATAATGATTGATTTAGGTGAGTGTATGGAAGTAGACGGAGAAAGCATGGACATGCAGGAAGAATGCCTCTTCTTTTTCTTAACCTAAATGCTGAGTGACCCGTGTTCTCTCTTCTTCACCCAACAAATTTGAAGCTCACAATACCACACCAGAGAATGGCCTTAGTATTCCACAATTCATTTTATATATTTACTATATTAGCATTTCCAAACCTTGACCTAAGGTCACACAACCGTACAAAATTTCTCATTCCTCCACAATAATCACGTGCCTTAGCCTCCCTCTGCATGCTCTTGCTTCTTCTACACCCAATACCCTCCATTTGCTGAAGAACCGCCACCTTCATTCGTCGTCCCAATGGGGTTTCAAAATGTTGAAACCCCACGAGAGGACGCGCCTCTTCTCTCCAAAGCACCCCCTCTCTCCTCAAAATTCAAGACCTTCGCCAACATCTTCATATCCATTGTAGGTTCTGGCGTGCTTGGTCTCCCTTACAGCTTCAAGAAAACGGGTTGGCTCGCGGGTTTGCTCATGCTCTTCCTCGTCGCCTTCCTCACCTACCACTGCATGATGCTCCTTGTGCGCACTCGCCGCAAGCTTGAATCCAAAGCGCGCTTCTCCTCCAATCTCAAATCTTTTGGCGATTTGGGGTATGCCATTGGCGGCCCTCTTGGCAAATTGTTCGTTGATGTCATGATAGGGTTTTCTCATTGCGGTTTCTGCGTCAGCTACCTTATTTTCATTTCCACCACGTTGGCCTATCTTGTCGGTGAGGGGCCAACATGCTCCCTTTTTCTGGGTTTCACGCCAAAGGTCTTGTTTCTATGGGGTTGTTTTCCCTTTCAGTTGGGCCTTAATGCTATCCCAACTTTGACCCTTTTGGCTCCTTTGAGCATTTTCGCTGATGTTGTTGATATTGCAGCCAAAAGCGTGGTGATGGTGGACGAAGTATTCGTGTTTATGAGGAATAGGCCTCCTGTGGAGGCCTTTAGTGGTTGGTCCGTGTTTTTTTACGGTTTAGGGGTGGCAGTGTATGCGTTTGAAGGGATAGGAATGGTTTTGCCGTTGGAATCAGAGGCCAAGGATAAGGAGAAATTTGGTGGGGTTTTGGGTGTGGGGATGTTTCTCATTGCTCTGTTGTATGCAGCTTTTGCTGCTTTAAGTTACTTTGCTTTTGGTGAAGAAACACAAGAGATTATCACTACAAATCTTGGACCAGGTTTGGTAAGTACTTTGGTGCAGTTGGGTCTTTGCATCAACCTGTTATTTACTTTTCCATTGATGATGAATCCAGTGTACGAGGTTGTTGAGAGACGGTTGTGTGACTCTAGGTACTGCCTGTGGTTGAGGTGGTTGTTGGTTTTGGGGGTGAGTTTGGTGGCACTTTTGGTGCCTAACTTCGCAGATTTTTTATCCCTGGTTGGTAGTAGCGTTTGTGTTATTCTCAGCTTTGTGTTGCCAGCTATGTTTCACTATTTGGTGTTCAAAGAAGAGATGGATTGGAGGCGTATGGTTTGTGATGGGGCAGTTGTGGTTTTTGGGTTGGTTATTGCAGTGACAGGAACTTGGTCTTCGTTATTGAACATTATTGGCCCCAATGCTTGATCAAACTATAGAAAAAAGTCTTTTCTTGTTACCAACAACTCCGTACATAGTCAAGAGTTTGATAAAATTGCGGGAGGTTTTTTGGGATGGAGAAATTTTGTAGTTGCTGAGACCATTTTTAATGGAAGTAACTTTTAAGGGGTTTTTTATTAATAAAAATATTAATAGAACCTTGTAAACACTTTTTTTTTTTAAAATTAACGAGAGTTGGCTATATAAATTTCTTTCAAAAATTATACTCTTTACATATGGAGGTTTCTAGTTGAAAGATAGTAATAATTTGACACCACAATTCACATTTGATATTATAAAATATTATTATTTTATTAATATATAATGTTTTATTAATATAATATAGTGTTAAATGGATATTAACAAGAACGTAGTATCAAATTACTATTTTTCCTAATTGAAATATCAATGAGATAATTTGATTCCTAATATGTACTGTTTGCTTAAATCACTGATCATAAACCAACCCTTGTAAAAGGTTTAGCTTTTCCTTCCACAGGGCAAACATAAGTTTTAATGTACAAGGTTTGATAAAAAGAAAAAAATTCAACCAAGTTAAATAATTGTATATATTTTTGCATATACAAATCATCATTTTATGTATGAGATATATGACAACGATTTTTGACCAACATTTTATGATAATTTTGCCAATAATTATTAGTAAAAGTGATATACAATGATAATTATTTGTTATTGTTCGTATGATTTATATCTTTTTGTTTTATTTTATGGTGATGTCAAATCTAGATTCAACCAAATATATCATTCATGTACACAAAAGTAATTAGGTTTTACTGTAAGTCAAATTACATGCACACTTATAAAGAAATAGTTTCCTATTATCAATATCTAAAATTACTACAAACATAATTAAACACTACAAGAAAAATTAAATTTATTCTCGGATTAACCCATATATATGTAAACCATAATTAAATTTAACATTATTCATAAATTATTACATATGGATCTGTATCTATAAGTAAATTTAACATTACCTATAGATTATTACTTACTGATTTATATCAATAGGTAAATTCAATATTATATACAGATTATTACACTCACTGATTTTTGTATCTGTAGGTAAATTAAATATAAAATTTGAGAATATTACCTAAAGACTGTATTCAATAATATGACTTATATTTAACTTAATAATATTAATATTATTGTTATTATTTATATTAATAATATTATTAATTTTATTAATATTATAAGAATATTATTTATATTTTAATATGTTATTAAAATTATTATTATTATTATTATCCTTAAATATTATTATTTTAAAGATTTTTTTGTTAGTATTATTATTTAAAATATGATGCAGACGTTAAAGCTAGATAATACTTTTGAGGCACAGTAACACTTTATTGGCTTAAAAAGAGTCTGTCTCAAAGAAACAGTGAAAATAACAGCAACGGTGCCACTCATTTACAAACGGTGGAGCGGTGGCCACTCTGATTCCGACGTCTCACACCTGTATGACAATTTAGAAATGCTTTATCAAGGAACACAACACAAAGAGGGAAAAGAAAAAGTTTCAGAGAGAGAATTCAGAATACTAACAAATTTCCTTCCTTCCTGTCCTTCCCCCTTCCTCTGCTCCTTACAGAATAATCCTTTGCCTCATTTCTTCTCTGATCGCTTACCACGTGTCCACTCCTTTAACTGAATGTTTGGCTTTGCTGGTATCATTACTCCCTCCATTGATTAGAACCTTGTCCTCAAGGTTAAATGCTGGATATTGGCTTTGTATGTCTGCATAACGTTCCTAGGTAGCTTCTTCAGGGGTCAGGCCCTTCCAATGAATAAGGAATTCTTCCAGCCATTTGTCATTCTTCTTGATTATGCGATTACCGAGAAGTGCATGCGGTTGTAATGGATGACCCTTGTAGTTCAATAGCAAAGGCTCAGGCACACAAGCTGGTTGTGGATGACCTTCGCATTTCTTCAATACTGACACGTGAAAGACTAGATGGATTTGAGCTGTTGGAGGCAATTATAATTTGTATGCTACTGGGCCAATGCAAGTCAAAATTGGAAATGGTCCAAAATAACGCATAGATAACTTCTGGTTTTGAATTAACTGCAGTGAGTGTTGTCTATAAGGTTGCAATTTCACATAGACAAAATCTCCCACTTTGTATTCCACGTCTCTTATGTGACTATCAACTTGAACTTTCATTTTCCGTTGGGCCTTCGCCATATTAGCTTTCAGAAAATCAAGTAAAGCATCTCTAGATTGTAGTTGTTCTTGTATAGCCTGTGTGTCTCTTACTTGAACATCATAATGGAGTAAAGGAGGTGGGTCTCTACCAAAAACAACTTTATATAGAGACATGCCAATACCAGAGTGCAAAGAAGTATTATAACAGTAGGTTGCCCACGGTAATAGAGTAGGCTAATCCTTTGGTTTTGCTTGAGTGTAGCAGCACAAATACATTTCCAAGCATCTGATTGAGGGTGGTAGGCTGAGCTGCGTGCCAGTTTAATGCCTTGACGAGCACAAATTTGTTCCCAAAATTTATTGGTAAAAACCTTATCACGATCTGAAACAATGGTTTGAGGGAGGCCATGAATACTCATATCTCTTTAATAAATACATCAGCTACTTTAGGGGCTGAAAAATCAGCTGTTAGGGGAAGGAAGTGAGCAAATTTGGATAAACGATCGATGATAACTAATATAACCGAATAACCATGGGATAGAGGAAGGCCTGTGATAAAATCCATAACAATGTCTTGCCAAATTTGATTTGGAATTGGCAAAGGTTGTAGTAAACCAGCAGGGGGTTGATTGCTATACCTTGCTTGCTGACAAATGGAACAAGCTCTAATATATTCCTTGACCGTGTTGGCCATGTTCTTCCAAAAAAATTTAGCAGAGAGTCCAGTTAATGTTTTCTGGTATCCACCGTGACCACCCAGTAAGGAATCATGAAATTCTTGCAAAAGTTGTTGTTTGACTGCAGAATTGGCAGGTATAAATAGTTTATCCTCCCAAAACCATAACCCCTTTTTAATGGTCAAGCTTCCTGTTTTCAATTCAGCTGCAGTAAATTCATCAATAGGTGTCAAGTGTTGTCGTTCCTGCTGCAGTATAGGAATCCAAGAACTGGTAATCAGAGTGATGGACATAAATGCACGAGATAAGCCATCTGCTCCCTGGTTTTCAATTCCTGCTTTATATTCAATTGAAAAATCATAGCCCAATAGCTTAGCCAACCAGGCTTGTTGTTTGGGGGTTTGGATAACCTGTGCTTGGAGCTATTTCAAACTTTTGTGATCTGTTCTTATGGTGAATTTTTGGCCTAATAAGTAATGTCGAAATTTGGTTACAGCTGCCACTATAGCCTGCATTTCCCTAGCATAAACAGATTGTTGTTGAGCTCTAAGAGATAGCTTTTTTGAAAAATAAGCAATAGGATGACCATGTTGACTGAGAATGACACCAATGCCTGATCATGATGTATCAGTTTCTAGGACAAACAGTTGAGAAAAATCAGGAAGTGTTAATACAGGTGCTTGTGCCAGAGCCTGTTGCAATTGCCTGAATGCTGCAGTGGCCCGATCAGACCATTTAAACCCATCTTTCTTCAACAAGTCTGTAAGAGGAGTTGCCACTACTGCAAAGTGGCGAATAAATTTGTGATAATAGCTGGCTAATCCTAAAAATGCCTGTAATTTCCGTATTGATGAAGGTATAGGCCAATGAGTCACAACCTGAATCTTAGTGGAGTCCACTTTAACCCCATCCCTGGACACCACGTGTCCGAGATACTCCATTTGTGTTTGACCAAAAGAACACTTGGATAGTTTGGCAAACAAAGTATGTTTTTTGAGAAGCTCTAGTACCTGCCTCAAATGTTGAATATGGGTTTTCCAATCCGGGCTATAAACTAAGATATCATCAAAAAATACCAACACAAACTTGCATAGTACCTTGGCAAAAATGGAATTCATAAGGCTTTGGAATGTTATCGGTGTATTGGTTAAGCCAAAAGGCATCACCCTCCATTCATATAAGCCATGGTGAGTTTTGAATGCTGTTTTGAAGCAATCTTCATCTTTGACTCGGATTTGATGGTAACCGGAACGCAGATCAAGTTTAGAGAAGTACTGAGCACCAAATAACTCATCCACAGTTTGCATAGGGAATGAGTCCTTAATGGTGGCAGCATTCAAGGCCCTATAATCATTGCAGAATCTCCATGTACCATCTTTTTTTTTAACTAGTAAGACTGGTGAGGAGAAAGGGCTGTACTAGGTTGGATTACTCCCTCTGCCAACATATCAGATACCAATCTTTCTATCTCATCTTTTTGACAATGTGGATACCTATAAGGCCTGACTTTGATAAAAGTTGTGTTTGGTAATAAATGGATGGCATGGTCATGTACTCTGGAAGGGGGCAATCCATGTGGAGATTGGAACACATCCTGATAAGTTTGTAGTAACAGAGCCAATTCAGGATCTGTGTGTGCAGGTAAATCCGCTTGGAGTGAAGAGGATTCCAATTGTGGCTGAATTTGTAAAGTATATAATGCCAAGATTGCTTTGGTAGTTTGTAAACGCCTAAATTGGTGAAATTGAGCTTGGTCTATAATGGGATGGAGTTCACCTTGTAAAGTAATTAATTGATCATTATGCATGAAAGTAATAAACTTCTGTTTGTAGTTCACCAAATGAGTATCCATTGTCTCCAACCATATATCACCAAGGACAAGTTCTTCACTAGCAATAGGCAGCACAAAAGCATTCACTGTAATTATATGTTGCTGAATTTTAATAGGCACATTGCGAACCTGACCATCACACTTAAGCAATTCACCACTTCCTACCTGCACTTTGAAAGAAGGAACCTTATACCAAGGTATAGCTAGGCATTTTACTAAGGCAGGATGGATAAAATTATCTCAGCTCCCTCCATCCATTAATATACAGATATCTCTACCATGAACAATCCCAGAAAAACGAATAAAACCTCTCGCTGGTAAACCGGTTAAAGCATTGTAAGAAAGTTGTAATGGCATTGTCAACTGACTGATATCCGCAGATTCTGTGGGAGTGGTATCAATATCTTCAATTTGCTGCTCAGGTTCTGTAAGCACTTCCTCTACAGATTGGATAATAAAGTATTGCTTGGTTGCACATTTATGACTTGGGCTAAATTTTGCATCACAAGTGAAACAAAGGTTATGCTCCCTCCGAAATTGGATTTTTGTTGGTGACAATTTTCGCATAAAAGGGGTTTAGGAGGTGTTGGTAATAACGGTGGTTTACTGTCTACTAGAGCTATGGTAGATTTGACCTGTTTGGATTGGGTTGGCAACTGAATCTTTTATGCACAAACAATTGGAGCTGAGCATGATGTGCTCCAGTGTTGCAGATAGGGTGCAAATTTTTCTTCAAATAAACGAGCCAAAGAGACTGCTTGCATGAGAGAAATTGGACATCTGGATTTCACTTCTCGTCTCAGCTCTGGATGTAATCCACCAATAAAACAGTCTAAGAGTAATGCATCATCCATTTCGTATACTCTAGCTGTCAAATCATTAAAGGCATCAAAATAGTTGGCAACCGAACTGGATTTTTTTAATTTGAATAACTCTTCTCGGGGATTTTCAAATAGAGAGGGTCCAAATTGAATTTGAAGAGTTGTGGATAGAGTAATCTAGTCTTGTCCTTGATTCAATTTTTCCCAAATTTGAAACCAAGTTAATGCTCTGCCTTCAAGACTAACCGCGATCAAATCCATCTTCTGTTCCTCTAGCACATCGTAAATACGAAAAAAACGTTCGGCTTGGTAGATCCATTGAAGGATGTCCTCACTCCCAGAAAAATGAGGAAAGTCAACCCTCATCTGTCGCAGAGTTATGAATGCCGAAGACGGTTGTCGGGGATGTTGCTCAAGTTTTTGAGCCAACTGAACCTGCAAGGAAGCAAGAGCCTGCGTGATTGCAGACAACTATTCATTATACCCATCAGCTTGCTCGGTGAGTTTGTTAATGGCCGCTTGCATCATTTGCATACGGGTATTGTCCCATTGAACTCAATGAAAGCACCAAATGATGCAAACGTTAAAGCTAGATAATACTTTTGAGGCACAATAACACTTTATTGGCTTAAAAAGAGTCTGTCTCAAAGAAACGGTGAAAATAACAACAACGGTGTCACTCGCTTACAAACGGTGGAGCGGTGGCCACTCAGATTCCGACGTCTCACACCTGTATGGCAATTTAGAAATGCTTTATCAAGGAACACAACACAGAGAGGGAAAAGAAAAAGTTTCAGAGAGAGAATTCAGAATACTAACAAATTTCCTTCCTGCCTGTCCTTCCCCCTTCCTTTGCTCCTTACAGAATAATCCTTTGCCTCATTTCTTCTTTGATCGCTTACCACGTGTCCCCTCCTTTAACTGAATGTTTGGCTTTGCTGGTATCAAAATACTAATATTATTATTTTTTATTAATATTAATATTGTTATTACATATTGTTATTATTATTATCATTTATTATTAATATTATAATTAATAATATTAATATTATCTATGTTATATTAAAATAATTAATATTTTAATATTATCCACGAACATAGATCTGTAAGTATTACTTACGGATATAGGTTCTTAGATATTACCTACGAATATAAATATATAGGTATTATCTACGAATATAGATCCGTAGGTTTACTTACGGACCTATATCATGAGTAATACCCACATATATAAATATGTGGATAATACATATGGACCTATGTTCATGGGTAATACTTACAAACTTATATTCGTAAATAAAAATAATACTATTAATAATATTATTAACATTTATATAAATTTTTTAATATTATTAATATTTGTATTACAAAATATTATTAATGTTATTAATAATATTATTATTATTTATATTATTATTATTATTATATGTTTTTTAATATATGGAATATTATTACTACTTCTATTGATATTATTTATATTTATGTTAATAATATTTTTAATATTACTGATATTCTTCTTACCATTATTTATATTTATATGAAAAATAGTTTTAATTTTATTAATATTTTTATTTATATTTTTTTCAGTTATATTAAAAATATTTGTGATATTATTATTAAGAATTATTATTATTATAGTTAATAATAATATTATTATAACTATTAATGTTAATATTATTATTAAAATTAATATTATAAAGTATATTAATATTATTGTTTTAAATATTATTAATATTTTTTCACCAATATTGTAAATATCATTATTAATATTATTATTGATGTTATAGTTATTATAGTTAATAAAAATAAATTTAATATTAGTAATAATATTATTATTAACAATAATAATATTAACTTTATTATTATTAGTAGTATTGATATCATTAATAATATTATTACTAATATTATTTTTTTTCATATTATTAAATTTGTTTTTAATATTGCTAATTATTTAATTTGTATTTTAATATTTATACTACAAATACTTTTAATTTTATTTTTAATAATTTGAATTTATGATTAGTTTTATTATTATTATTATTATTATTTTTATTATATTTATATTTACCTGAAAAATATTTTTAATACTAATGATATATTTATTAAAATTATTTATATTTATATTAAAATATTTCCAATATCATTATTAATAATATTATCATCATTAATATTATTTTTATTATTAGTA
>Ga0209700_107849_pt1 | contig 14487 bp, 7 predicted proteins | sample SiratroredBW_FD_187528 | JGI IMG/M metagenome (GOLD analysis project Ga0209700, IMG submission 187528) | Root nodule microbial communities of legume samples collected from California, USA - Siratro red BW (SPAdes) (version 2) | ecosystem: Host-associated > Plants > Roots > Nodule | place: USA... | reverse complement strand
CATGCATAAAGTTTAATAGTATTTCTTTTTAATTATTGTCAGTCACTTTTAGAATCTTCTGAAGTCTAATAATTGTTTTTAATCATTCTTTTGTTTTTAATAGACTTGAATTTGAAATTTTATTCTTAAACTTTATTCTCAATTTTACTCCAACAATACCATATTAACTTTATATATATATATATATATATATATATATATATATATATATATATTAATTTGATATAACATGTACAAGGTTTAAATTTTGAGTTTAGTGAATGGAAATATGAAAAAAAAAAATTATCTCACCCTATTTTAATATATACTACTATTTAATTTTATCTTCATCAAATGTCTCACTCACTCCATTGAACAAACAAAATAAGTACTGAGTTGTTTTGCAATTTCTACATATAAAAATATAATTAATTTCATTCTCTCCTCTCCTCACACCTCATCCTATTGGTTGGGATGAGTTGGTGTCAATTTTTTTTCCCCCACATATCATGACTCATATTTGAAACTTTGTATCTTCTTATCAATAAAAAAGTTGTTTTACATATCAAACCTTTATTTTACATAATAAAAATATGACTATGGAATACTTCTATATGAATAAGTATGGGTTATGAAATGGCACCATGTTAACATAATAAAGAACAAGTAGATTATGCTATTTTTAGAAAAAATGCAGTATGAATATCATAGTAGTTGGTTGATTTAAGAAGAGGCTTCCTGATGCAGAGATAGTTTTCAGCATACTCAACCTCCAAGTTGCTTTTGCCATAAACTAAAGTGATTAGTGACCAAAAAGAAAGAGAGAAACAAACCTCCAAATGCATGTTTCAATGGAAGATGGTGTGTACACAATGCTTGGTCTAAAAGAAAAGGACACAGTGGGCATTTAGGGATTTGCAAAGACCAAAATTTTAGGAAGTCCAATATTAATATGTTTCTTAGGTTTCTTAATGGGAAAGTGAGAAACATTTGGTCCCACAACCTTGTCATGCAATTCCTCCTACGACAAAATCAACTCCACGCACAACTTTTCTTTCCAAACCAATAGAATCCATGTCTTTAGGGTTTTTATTTTAAGGTCTGATCCAATAGATCTTCTTTTGAACAACTTTTTCTGTTTTTGAAGCAATTATTTGTAACTGCATAACACACACTTCTGTATTTTCATTTTTTAACTTTACGTCCATGCTCTTTTCCCAAATTGATTCACTTGATGTGAACGAGTGAAGAAACAGAAGTAGAGAAAAAAAAGGAGAGGATCACGTGGTTTATTAATAAGTTTGATCATGTTTTTGATGACCGATTGAATCTATTCCAATCTGCTAGTGTTGTTTTTAAATAATTAAACTGAATTATTTAGATGGTTTCTGAAAAAGAAAATCAGATTTACACAAGTAAAAATGGATTTTGAGATACTTGTATGAATATAAAGTTAAGCATTTTAAATACTACGAGTTTTGCTGAGTCAATAGGTGATATTTCGCTTGCTGGATGACCATTTTGCTCTTTAGATAACTATTTTCGTTCTCAAAAGAAATTTGTTTATTTGAAAATATGGAAGGTCCGATTGTTTGAGAAAATTAAATTAATTAAATGGTTTAAGAAATTTTGTTTATTGAATGGCTATAAAGTTTCTAAGAAATCTGATATTTATTTAAGTGAGTATTGTTCCGGTACATTCAATAATTTTACATCGCTGAAGAGTCGAGATCAAGGTCAGTTTAAATATACCCTCCTTTCTTAATCTTTCGGTACATTCAATAATTCCACATCGGTTACTCCTCACGATTTGTCCTTAAAAGGGGCCTCAGATGAAAAAAGATTGGGTGTGGTGGATAGGGGAGGAGAAGAGTGAAACTGCAAATCATTGGTCAACAAATGATAACAGTCACTACCTCAAACCCCTCAATATGGATATCAACTCATATAAGGCATCAATGTTTCTTTGTTTAACTATAAGGGGGAAACATTGGACAAACACCCCAATTATAGTAGTGACGAGTTTAGGGTTTAAATAACTATGAGTTGTTTCCAAAAATGTTCTTACCTGACTCGTGTCGAAGTCATCTTCCCGAAGTGTTGTCGGTCCTTGATCCACGGGTGCTGAACCGAATAGGGGTCCACCTGCAGAAAACTCTCCCAGCTTAAGTCAGTAAGAGTGTAAGAAAAGGTGTTTTTAGAAGTTTAAGAGTATAAGTATATTAAGATATATGGTAGAAGATAAGATACATCATAAGGTAGATCATACTTCATGTAAACGTAGGTCATATTTATATGATCTTTTTATTTAAACCCGTATATTTCCTCAAGTCGAGGGCTAAGGAAAGAGATCCTCACAGATGGCGCCAATGTTCCGACCTAAAGTTCGTTGAGATGACATCACTAAGGTCAATCACCCGCGTCCGAGGTATTGTCCGCTTTGGAGCTCGGTTGCTCCGTTACGATTTGTCCTTAAAAGGGGCCTAAGAGGAAAAAAAGATTGGGTGTGGTAGAAAGGTGAGGAGAAGAGTGAAACTGCAAATCATTGGTGAACAAATGATAGCAGCCACCACCTCAAACCCCTCAATGGTTCTATCATGGATATCAACTCATATAAGACATCAATGTTTCTTTGTTTAACACAAGGGGAAACATTGGACAAACACCCCAACTATAGTAGTGACGAGTTTAGGATTTAAATAACTATGAGTTGTATCCGAAAATGTTCTTACCTGACTCGTGTCGAAGTCGTCAACCCAAAGTGTTGTTGGTCCTCGATCCACGGGCGCTGAACCGAATGGGACCCACCTGCAGAAGACTCTCTGACGCTCAAGTCAGTAAGAGTGTAAGAAAAGGTGTTTTTAGAAGTATAAGAGTATGAGTATATTGAGATATATGATAGAGGATAAGATAGATCATAAGATAAATCATATTTCATGTAAACCTAGGTTATATTTTATAGGCCCTTTTTATTTAAACTCATATATTTTCCCGAGTCGAGGGCTAAGGAAAGAGATCCTCGCAGACGACATCAATGTTCCAACCTAAAGTCCGTTGAGATGACATCACTACGATCAATCATCCACGTCCGAGATATTGTCCCCTTTGGAGCTCGGTTGCTCTGTCACGATTTGTCCTTAAAAGGGACCTGAGAGGAAAAAAGATTGGGTGTGGTGAAGAGGTGAGAAGAAAAGTCAAACTGCAAATCATTGGTGAACAAATGATAGCAGCCACCACCTCAAACCTCCCAATGGTTCTATCATGGATATCAAGTAATATAAGGCATCAATGTTTATTTGTTTAACCACAAGGGAGAAACATTGGACAAACACCCCAACTATAGTATTGACGGGTTTAGGGTTTAAACAATAATGAGTTGTATCCGAAAATGTTTTTACCTAACTCGTGTCGAGGTCGTCTTCCTGAAGTGTTGTTGGTCTGCGATCCATGAGCGCTAAATCGAATGGGGGTCCACCTGTAGAAGACTCCCCCACACTAAAGTCACTAAGAGTGTAAGAAAATGTGTTTTTAAAAGTCTAATAGTATGAGTGTATTGAAATATATGGTAGAGGATAAGATACATGATAAGATAAATCATCTTTCATGTAAACTTAGGTCATATTTATAGGACCTTTTTATTTAAACCCGTATATTTCTCCGAGTCAAGGGCTAAGGAAAGAGATCCCCACAGACGACGCCAATGTTCCGACCTGAAGTCCCTTTGAGATGGCATCGCTAGAGACAATCACTCGCGTTCGAGATATTGTCCACTTTGGAGCTCGGTTGCTCCGTCACGATTTGTCCTTAAAAGAGACTTAAGAGCAAAAAAAGATTGGGTGTGGTTGAGAGGTGAGGAGAAGAGTGAAACTGCAAATCATTGGCGAACAAATGATAGCAGCAACCACCTCAAACCCCTCCATGATTCTATCATGGATATGAACTCATATAAGACATCAATGTTTCTTTGTTTAACCAGAAGAGAGAAACATTGGACAAACACCCCAACGATAGTAGTGACGGGTTTAGGGTTTAAACAACTATGAGTTGTATCTGAAAATGTTTCTACCTGACTCGTGTTGAAGTCGTCTTCCTTAAGTGTTGTCGGTCCTCGATCCACAGGCGCTGTACCGAATGGGGGTCTACCTGCAGAAGACTCTCCCACGCTCAAGTGAGAAAGAGTGTAAGAAAATGTGTTTTTGAAAGTCTAAGAGTATGAGTACATTAATATATATGGTAGAAGATAAGATAATTCATACTTCATGTAAACGTAAGTCATATTTATAGGACCTTTTTATTTGAACCCGTATATTTCCCCGAGTCGAGGGCTATGGGAACATATCTCCCCAGTCGACACCAATGTTCCTACCTGAAGTTCGTTGAGATGACATCGCTACGGTCAATCACCCATGTTCGAGGTATTATCTGCATTGGAGCTCGATTGCTCCGTCACGATTTGTCTTAAAAAGAGCCTAAGAGGAAAAAAGATTGGTTGTGGTGGAGAGATGAGGAGAAGAGTGAAACTGCAAATCATTAGTCAACAAATGATAGTAGCCACTACCTCAAACCCCTCGATAGTTCTATCGTGGATATCAACTCATATAAGGTATCAATGTTTCTTTGTTTAACTACAACAAGGAAACATTGGACAAAGTCAAAGTCGTCTTCCTGAAATGTTGTCGGTCCTCGATCCACGGGCGCTGAACCGAATGGGGGTCCACTTACAGAAGACTCTCCCATGCTCAAGTCAGCAAGAGTGTAAGAAAATATGTTTTTGAAAGTCTAAGAGCATGAGTATATTGAGATATATGGTAGAGGATAAGATAGATCATTAGATAGATCATACTTCATGTAAACCTAGGTCATATTTATAGGACCTTTTTATTTAAACCCGTATATTTCTCCGAGTCGAGAGATAAGGGAACAGTTATTCCCATACGATGCCAATGTTCCGACCTGAAGCCCGTTGAGATAGCATCGCTATAGTCAATCATCCACGTCCAAGGTATTGTCCGCATTCGAGCTCGGTTACTCCGTCACGATTTGTCTTAAAAGAGGCCTAAGAGGAAAAAGGATTGGATGTGGTTGAGAAGTGAGTAGAAGAGTGAAACTGCAAATCATTGGTCAACAAATGATAACAACCACTACCTCAAACCCCACGATGATTCTATCATGGATATCAACTCATATAAGGCATTAATGTTTCTTTGTTTAACAACAAGGGGGAAACATTGGACAAACACCCCAGTTATAGTAGTGACGGGGTTCAGGGTTTAAACAACTATGAGTTGTATCCGAAAATTTTTTTACCTGACTCGTGTCAAAGTTGTCTTCCTGAAGTGTTGTCAGTTCTCGATCCACAGGCACTGAACCGAATATTGTTCCACCTGTAGAAGACTTTTCCACGTTCAAGTCAGTAAGAGTGTAAGAAAATGTATTTTTGGAAATTTAAGAGTACAAGTAGATTGAGATATATGGTACAGGATAAGATAGACTATTAGATAGATCATACTTCATGTAAACTTGGGTCATATTTATAGGACTTTTTTTATTTAAATACGTATATTCCCCCCAGTCGAGGGCTAACGGAAAAGAACCCTACATATGGCGTCAGTGTTCTGACCTGAAGTCCGTCGAGATGACATCGCTACGGTCAGTCACCCACGTCCGAGGTATTGTCCACATTGGAGCTCGGTTGCTCCGTCACGATTTGTCTTAAAAGGGGCCTAAGAGGAAAAAAGATTGGGTGTGGTGAAGAGGTGAGGAGAAGAGTGAAACTAAAAATCATTGGTCAACAAATGATAGTGACCACTACATCAAACCCCTCGATATTTTTATCATGGATATAACTCATATAAGGCATCAATGTTTCTTTGTTTAACCACAAGTGGGAAACATTGGACAAACACCCCAACTATGGTAGTGACGGGTTTAGGGTTTAAACAACTATGAGTTGTATCCGAAAATGTTTTTACCTGACTCATGTCAAAGTCGTCTTCCTGAAGTGTTGTCGGTCCTCGATCCACGGACGTTGAACCGAATGTTGTTACACTTGCAGAAAACTCTCCCACGCTCAAGAACCTAAGAATGTAAGAAAATGTGTTTTTGGAAGTCTAAGAGTATGAATATATTGAGATATATGGTAGAGGATAAAATAGATCATTAGATAGATCATACTTCATGTAAATCTAGGTCATATTTATAAGATCTTTTTATTTAAACCCTTATGTTTTTCCGAGTCGAGGGCTAAGGCAGCAGATCCCCCAGACGATACCAATGTTTCGACCTAAAGTCCGTTTTGATGGCATCGCTACGGTCAATCACCCACGTCCAAGGTATTGTCCGCATTGGAGCTCGATTGTTCTGTCACGATTTGTCTTAAAAGGGGCCCAAGAGGAAAAAAAGATTGGGTGTGGTGAAGAGGTGAGGAGAACAGTGAAACCGCAAATCATTGGTCAACAACGGATAACAACCACTATCTCAAACCCCTCGATGGTTCTATCATGGATATTAACTCATATAAGGCATAAATGTTTCTTTGTTTAACCACAAGGGGAATTGGACAAACACCCCAACTATAGTAGTGACGGGTTTAAGGTTTAAACAACTATGAGTTGTATCCGAAAATGTTTTTATGTGACTCGTGTCGAAGTCGTCTTCCTAAAGTGTTGTCGGTCCTCGATCCACGGGCGTTGAACCGAATGGGGGTCCACCTGTAGAAAACTCTCCCACGCTCAAGACACTAAAAGTGTAAGAAAATGTGTTTTTGAAAGTCTAAGAGTATGAGTATATTGAGATATATGGTAAAGGATAAGATAGATCATACTTCATGTAAACCTAGGTCATATTTATAGGACCTTTTTATTTAAACCCGTATATTTCCCCGAGTCAAGGATTAAGGGAATAGATCCCCTAGACGGTGCCAATGTTCTGACCTAAAGTCCGTTGAGATGACATTGCTATGGTAAATTGCACACGTCTAAGGTATTGTCCACATTAGAGCTCGATTGCTCTGTCACGATTTGTCTTAAAAGGGGCCCTAGAGGAAAAAAAATTGGGTGTGGTGGAGAGGTAAGGAGAAGAGTGAAACCACAAATCATTGGTTAACAAATGATAGCAACCACTACCTCAAACCCTTCGATGGTTCTGTCATGGATATCAATTCATATAAGACATCAATGTTTCTTTGTTTAACCACAAGGGGGAAACATTGGACAAATATCCCAATTATAGTAGTGATGGGTTTAGGGTTTAAATAACTATAAGTTGTATTCGAAAATATTCTTACATGATTCTTGTCAAAGTCGTCTTCTCGAAGTGTTGTCAGTCTTCGATCCACGAACGCTGAACCGAATTGGGGTCTACCTGCAGAAGACTCCCCACGCTCAAGTCAGTAAGAGTGTAAGAAAAGGTGTTTTTAGAAGTCTAAGAATATGAGTGTACTGAAATATATGGTAGATGATAAAGATACATAATAAGATAGATCATACTTTATGTAAACGTATGTCATATTTAGAGGACCTTTTTATTTAAACCCCGTATATTTCCCCGAGTCGAGGGCTAAGGAAAGATATTCCTACATACGATGCCAATGTTCTGACCTGAAGTCCGTTGAGATGGTATCACTAGAGTCAATCACATGCGTCTGAGGTATTGTCTGCTTTGGAACTCTCCGTCACGTTTTGTCCTTAAAATGTGTCTAAAAGAAAAAAAAATATTAGATGTAATGAAGAGGTGAAGAGAAGAGTGAAACTACAACTCATTGTTTATTTGTTTAACTACAAAGAAAAACATTGGATAAACACCCTTCAAATTTTTACCCCATTAAAAAAACAAAAAAATAACACTTTGAAGCTAGTTTGACTATTACAAATACATTAAAGCAAAACAAATATGAATATTTTTATTTTAATTTATACCTACAACAACCGTTTTGAGAATAAGTAATTATGAAAAAAAGTTCACTTATTCAATATATGAAAACACTTATTTAAGAAGTAATTATTAAGTAAATAGGATTTACTTTTAAAAAGGCGTTTTTGGAATAAACTTTTAAATAAACCTATAATTGTTTTTTAAACTAAAAATATTTTTTAATTAAAGTAATTTGTCAAACATAACTATAAGTATTGACAACTGCATTTGTTTTTTTTTTTTTTTTTTTCTGTTTTATGTTGTATAAAAAAAGGTTAATGAAACTTATTCTTTAAATAAAAAACTATATTTTTATTTTGGTATTGATACAATTGTTTAAGGCTTGGACTAGACCCTGAGCCTACATAATTCTTTTTAAAATAATTTATCAACATGTATGAAAAAGTATAATTAGAAATTTTATAGTGTTATTTTAATTAACTAGTTAATTGTTAATTATATGGAGTGAATAGAGGGAGACAATAAGAGATTGAAAGAGAGGGGGAAAAACCTCATTTGTCTTGTGTCTAAGCATTGAACTTCTTTTCCTTCGGCAGCAACAATGGCCGCAGAATCATCTCGCAGAAGCGGCAAACGCCCCTTTGTCGAAGAAGACGACGAATTAAGCAAAAAACCACCGTAATTTCTTTGCCCTTCTTCTCGCAAACAAACCTAATCCCGAATTAGGTTATTACACATTGAGTTCTGTGTTATTTTGATTTGGGGATTATTGTCATGTGGGTCACCTCCAACGCCTGTCAAATTCAAATATATGCCGTGATGGTTTGAAGAGAGTTTAGAGTAAATTTATTCACGTGAATACTATGTGTTAAGTTTGCGTTTTATGTTCATTCACCCCACTGGTGGTAATATATTCTGCTTCTATATGAGTCCCTTTGTCGGGATTTTAACTATTGAGACTGCAATGAATAGCTCGTGGAACTGAATTTGAGATGGTTGCATTGAATTTACACAGAGCAAAAAGGGTTAGGTTTCCAAAGGGTAAGAAAGTGAAGTCAGGAGATGAAGTTGTGGACAAAGGAAATGTTGAGGAGGGTGAAGTTGACTTAATGAATCCCCAAGTAGCTGCCAAAGCTGCCAAAGAGCGTGCAAATCAAAGAAATCAATTTACTGCTGAACTTTTTAGTGAGGACACTGGATTATCAGTTGCTGAAGTAACATACGAGGTTTGTTTTGAAGTTTTTCCTTAACTTTTCGACCTGGATAACATTTTTTTTTATCTAAATTAATCTTTCCTCTTTCTATCAAGTTCTTTCTCATGGACTCAGTAGAGTAAATAGTATGTTTGTAAAGCTTTTTTCATGCGGGCTGCTGTTCAAATGTATTATTGTAGTGTGATTTATTCCTAACCAACATCATTTACAGTAAAGTTTATTGGTGCAATGACCTGTTATTGGATTGACATAAAGGATAGGCAGGCAGTGATGGGTGATGTCTTGTGGCAGGATAACGAGAATTTCGTTGATGATGGGATTCAAATTGAGCCTTTCAACCTGGATAAAGAAAGGGAAGAAGGTTATTTTGATGCAGCAGGAAATTTTGTTGAATATGTGAGAGAGAATGAGATCAAGGTGAGGGATTTATATATATTTTTTATTTGTGATTCTTTCATTTGAATTCTGTTAATAACTTAATGAGCCTTACAGGATGCGTGGCTTGATAATATTGAAGTTGATCCAAGATATTCTGCATTAAAATCTGTACCAACTAAAGATGAAGATGAGGGACTGCCCGACCTTTCTTCTAAAGATATTGGAATCATGAAGAGGCGCATTGCAAATGTTCTGGAACCTGGGGAAACGGTAAGCGCATATTTTATCATTCTTAATCTTCTGATTTTGATGCCTTTGTCCTACTAAAGTATCATTGTAAAATACAATATTTATTTGCCGACTCACTTCTGAGTAGTTGAGATCATCCGTTTATTGAGGCAATCATTTTTTTTTATGGCCAAGGAGTTGTGAAATTTCTTGTAGAGGGAGTTCATATCCTTAAAATATATTCCAGTTAAAATTTTCTTACTCTCAAATCTGAACGTGTAAAGAATATGTAATTTTGACATTGTGTTTTTGTAGTTGGAACAAAAATAAATACAGAAAATAAGAGAACTGGAATCTACCGCTGCTGACTCCATAGTTACATATGCAAATTTACTTTTAACTTGAGTTGATAACGGTTTACCTCTCTGTCTCATTGTTATCAGAGAAAGCCTGTTAATTGCCTATTTAACAAAATAAAGTCTGAACGTGTAAAGAATATGTAATTTTGACATTGTGTTTTTGTAGTTGGAACAAAAATAAATACAGAAAATAAGAGAACTGGAATCTGCTGCTGCTGACTCCACAGTTACATATGCAAATTTACTTTTAACTTGAGTTGATAACGGTTTACCTCTCTGTGTCATTGTTATCAGAGAAAGCCTGTTAATTGCCAATTTAACAAAATAAAGGATTACTGGTGTTCATAAAGATAAAAATATAAACAAAATTTATTTGAAGTTAAATTTGGCTTGTATCTAACTGCAATTATTAATTTTCTATCATGTTCAATTTCCTGGTCTCTTTATATCTTTGTAACTGTATATCTTTATACTTGACTAGGCTGGAATAATATATATGTACTTCGTTAACGGGTGTTTGAGGTTCATTTGTTGGGCAGTATTAACAGATATTCTTCCAATAGGTCTTGCAAGCCTTGAGGAGGTTAAAAGGTAACAGTGACAGAAAGGCAAAAATGTCTGGTGAGGCTAAGATTGTATTTGACCAGCTAACTGAGGATGCTATGAAGCTGATGGAGAATGGTGAATACAGTTGAGTTAATCTCTCTGGCTTTTGTAGATATTAGGCATTGTGTAAACATGTAATCATATAGCCTGACGAGACTCTTTATGTCATGCAACTTGTTTTGCTTCATTGTTCCCTTAGTTGTATATTTCTACATGATGCTTAATTTTGGTTCCTTGACTTTTTTTCCCAGATGTTTATCATGAAAAGCGAGAGGTTTTTGATCGTGAAGCGGGTCAGTGTTATACACTATGCTTTATTCTATTTATATTAGTTGTATTGTTTTGTTCACACCTTTGGTTCATGGTTTGTCATTAAGTTTACATTGTTAACAACATGATGAAATATGCTGTTTTATTTTCTAACGTAATTGATTTAATTATTTGGTTTTCACTATTATAATTCTGTTCAGCTTGTGTTCTTATTATGGTCATGATGCAAGATAGAACATACTGTTTTATCATCAATATCGTACATGGAGTTTGTCAATTTTTAGTGTTCGGGGCAACTATTTTTGGGCTTCCATATTAATTAAGCTTTGGATTTTGGGGCAGGATATTTAATCTTCACTTTTTCCTTGGCTCTTCTTTCTTCTTTCTGTGATGATGTCGATATTTCAGTTTATGAGAAGTAGTGAAGGGTGCCTGTTTCCTGGTATTAATTGCTTATGCCTTCTACAATCTCCCTTTTTCAGAAGGATATGAGAAATTAGCCCGGGCAAAAGAAGGCACATCAAATCAACATCTGGCTAGTGTAGAAGCCACTGGCAATGGTGAAGATGATTATGATATGTTTGCCGATGATGATGAACAGAATACCAGTAAGCCATCTACGGATGAAAATAATGCAGTTAGTCAATCTTCATCGGATGCCATAAAGTCTGGTAATGAGGGTAAGTTGGCCTCCGAAATTTTTGTTACTGATTTTTATCTAATAAGTATTTACTTAACGGTGTTCTACTTTTCTTTCAGGTGGAGCATTGCAAAATGATTATGTGTATGATGAATCTTCTGGGTATGGTTCTTCTCTTCCATCTACATATTGGGAAATAATCTGATAGATATGACATTATTTATCTTTGTTGTAATATCAAAAACCAAAAGAAAAAAAAACAGTCATTATGGTATAAAGAAGGTGACAAGTTGATGTTTGTAACCCATTTCTTCTAATTAATTCTGTTATCAAAAGGTTCTGTTATAAGCTTGTTCTGACGTCATTATTTGATGGTCCAGGTACTATTACAGCAGCAGTTTGGGCTATTATTATGATCCAAATACAGGGCTTTATTGTTCTGCAGCATCAGGACAATGGTACCGCATATTCCTTTATCATCTTAGCGTGTGGTTTGTCAATTTTTATGCTGACTTTTTTAGCCATTGTTTACCAGTGAGTGGTGCCAAACATAGATATGGATTTGGACTTCTTTAACTGTTTGTTTAAATTTATTCTTTATTTATGGTATTTTTTTGAAAGAAACTATATCAAGAGATGTGATACATGTACGTCAATATAGATATTGGTGGCATAGAAACATAAGTGGTGATTAGTACATTTCTATAATTAACACCTTCTTTGGTTGAGAGGAGGGGGGGAGGAGGGAAATAATATTGTATGTTTGGTGGGAGAGGCAAAGAGAAGAAAAAGTTTTAATGAACGGTGGAACTTATTGTACTGTTTCTTATTTATTTCTACTTATCTCTCATCCCATCTGTTATCTATTTCTTTTGAATTAAACATCTTTAACTTTTATTGTATTTTTCATCTATTTTCAATCTACTAGCTTAACCCATTTCTCTCTTCTCTACTAAGTAGAACTTAAAGTAAGTTGTAACCCAGAAAAGAAAGGGGGTGTGGGTTTAACTGTATATATAATTTAGGTTCCTTACAATTTGAGCGGGTGCCATGGTGGATGGAACTTGCAATAGTGGTCATATATTGTTCACACTAGTTGCATTCCTTGCTGCAGTCTGCAGCCTATTGGGAGTGACTAATTTGATGTTTGTCTTTCAGCAAAGCATATGTTTCTAGCTGACTGGGAATGTTACTTTTTATTTAAATTCAGGTACTCATTTAATGAGGAGACTAACACCTATGAAGAAGTTGACGAGGTTGCATCCAATGTGAACTGAAGGAACTGGTCTCAAGGGACAGTAGGCTAGTTATAGCATAGCCACAATCATTGTCTACGAGTGGCTCATGTACAGACCGAAACACTCTTTAACTTTTCGTACGTTCTGAGGGACTGCTGCCACTGCTCAGAGTTGTGCTTTTTATAAGGTTGTTGTTTTATAGCAGCTAAACTTTTCGAGTAAAAATCACTTAGAATGACCCCATGAAGTTAGAAGCAATACAAATTATACAATGTTTATCATTATCAATTTGTGAGACATGTGCACTTATGCCCTCAAATTGCGAATCACTTTGCTTGTGCAAGTATATAATTATGTTTTTGACGTCATTTTTTTTGAAGTGGCGTCAAAGTAGCCCCTTGCCAATGCATTACTGTGAGTACTGACCATTCTTTATTCGTGAAATATATTAGTTTTGCAATACTAGTGGTGTTCTGCAATGTTATGTTGCACTTTCTTTATTCTGTTAATTGGTTTTCTCTGATGTTGCTGTTAATTGTAACTAAAAATGCATATGACATCAAATCTGTTTGGAACTAAACCTGCTCTTCGTTTCAGTATCTGGAAACAATTTCAAACGTTATTGTGCTTCATTTGGGTGACCTGTTTTTATTTATAAATTGTCCATTTAACGAACAATGACTTCAAAGCCCTTCGATTTCGCACCGTTGTAGTTTTAATCCTTTCGATTTCGCACTTCAAAGCCCTTCCCTTCCTTTTTGCATCTTGATTGTGCGATATACATTTGCAGCAACAATTAGTAGATTTTTAATCGCCTAGTTGGATTTTCTTTAGGACGTATCACTTAATTTTTTTTATTTAATTTGAGAATTATAAGAAATTATCAACTGAGAAGACTGTTGAAGATGATTTGAATTTATCATTGCAAATAAACAGAATAATGCCAAAACAGGAACCTTCTTGATATGTGTATGAGCTGAGAATAAAATTTTTGAAAATATCATACACGTTAAACAAATTTAGAAAAACACTTCAACAACAAAATGCCAATCACCCCGTAGAAGATAATCATCTGGCTATATATGAACAAAATATTGTTCCGCTATTATATCTTATAAATAAAATATAAACGTAATTCTCAATCTATCAATTATTACTAGCATGAACCAACCAATTGTAGTCATCGTACCGAAATAATTTCACTAGACAGATTAAATATTCTAAACTATTATACATTTTCTTTGAATCCACGAGACTGGTGACAAAAACTATGAAATGGTTCATATTTATTCCAATGATGCATATCCGTTAAACATTTGAGACATTCATTTTTTTTCCTAAAAGACAAAACAATTTTCTTTTTTCATTTTTGTAATATATATCTCCAATATTGTGATAAGATAATTTGATTTTTCTCGATCTTTCGAAGCCCATGCTCATTATCTTCTGGCGCGCATTTAGTTTCATTGCTTCGGTCGCATTCTTTGTAACGCTTGAAGACGACGAAATCCGGAAAATCTGGTACTTCTTAATGTGAGAATATTACAGCCTATATATTAATTAATTTTTCAAGCATTTTTTTATTGCACTTCTGTTTGAAAAAAAAAAACTAAGAGATCAAATGAAATATAATGTAATAATAGTTTTTTAGATTAGAATAGGATAAATAAAATAAAAAGTTTATTTATTATATTAAGATGAAA
>Ga0209700_107848_pt1 | contig 14491 bp, 7 predicted proteins | sample SiratroredBW_FD_187528 | JGI IMG/M metagenome (GOLD analysis project Ga0209700, IMG submission 187528) | Root nodule microbial communities of legume samples collected from California, USA - Siratro red BW (SPAdes) (version 2) | ecosystem: Host-associated > Plants > Roots > Nodule | place: USA... | reverse complement strand
TGAAATCCTTTAAAATAAAAAAAAAAAAAAACCTAAACCAAATTAGGATAAACTTATTTAAATCACAATCAACCAAAGCAAATCTAAGATAAACTTATTTAAATCAAAAGAATCAACTAAAATATCAATCTGCAAGAAATTTAAAAGAGTGTGATCATGTCATTTTTATATCCAGACTAACCTAAAGTATTATCTAAAAATAAACTAACTTTTATTTAAAAATAAACTAACTTATTTTATGTGTTCAATTTGTTCAATACTATATCAAAAGTTCAAATTTCACCAAACTCACAAGAAAATTGATCATGCACACAAAAAGTCTAGATCAATGGTCTAAAAATATCTTTATGATCCTAAACCAGTAGACTCATTCTAACTCCAAAAATGCTATATGCAACAAACTTTCTCTAAAACATACAAAATTTCTTAAAATTAACTATGAAAGGGTTGAAAGGAACTTACTCTAAAAAACAAATTAGTCGCATAGGCTTGTTTTATTATTCACCATAATTCTTATGATATCATAATTGATAGACTTCAATTTAAAAAAAAATAAACAAATTTATCAAATTTTGAGAGAAGTTAGAAAAAAGTAAAAAGGAATATAACTTCAGAGAGATCACACTTCTTTTGAAATGAAATTTGAATAGCTAATTTTTTTATTTGTAAGTTTTTTATTTTAATGTTAAAATAATCATGGTCCATCCAGTTGTACCACTTTTATTCTTAAACAAATTTAGTAAAAGTGGTTTAAATAAATTTGTAACAAAAGTTTTATGAACTAAGTGGAAAGAAAATGTAGGATTTGTAAATGATATTTTGCTCCATTTATTTATTTGGTTTAATTTTTATTTATTATTTTAGATTATTACTATCCATTATTGAATATATTTTTGCATTAATAATTATTTTTTAATAAATAATTTATTTTTCATTTTTTTCAACTAATCTTTTTAAAAATAGTTTATTTAAAATATACACTAATAACAATTTTGACTTAGGTAAAAAAATAATTACTACTACTCATTAATCTAATTGAATTAATCACATATATCTATAAACCTTCTTCTCAAATTCATTATCATTTTATTAAACCAAATCATTTCACTTGTCATTTATTTTTTCTCTAACTCTCTAAAATCCTTGTTGACTATCTAAGTGCGAGTCTAATCTTATATTAAATAGAAATGAGAAAGTTGAACGACATATATATAAAAAGAAGACCAGAAACCTAATCTCTTAAAAGTTTTGGGTTGAAGATGATGTCAATTTCTTGTGTGGGTCTCGCTCAAGTCTCATTCTTGTTTAATATTCACGGCTCAAGTCTTTGTGACCTGCTCAGACGAGGGTACGTATAAAAAAGAAGACTCACAAACCCAATGTCTTAAGATTCTGAATTGACAATGGTGTAAATTCTCTATTTGAATCTAGCTGATGTCTCATTGTTGTTTAAATCTCCTTTATGTTTTACCTTCTTGATTTTCTCAATAATCATGCATATTTCTATTTTTAAAAAAAATTTGCATGTAAGAGTTTTGTGAAAAAAGAAAACCACGAAGTCAATCACACGACTTTCACTTGAAGACTAACAACACTATAGTCGAGTCACCTATAGATGAAAATTTTTGTATTTAACAGATTATTAAACTTAACAAAGGTTTGCTTCTCTCACACAACTTTACCTATTGGAAACTAAGTCAACTATAAACCTTAAATTTGTCTTTCTAAAACGTAATTTTTTTCCAAACAACGTCGTGTTCCATTAACACAACTTACTATAAATACACTTTCTAATAATTTGCAAATAAATTTGCACCAGTTTAGACTAATTTTCCTATTTTTGGCCTGAAAATCATGACAAGTTTTATTTTTTTATTAATCTGGATGGTGATTGTATATAATAGGAATTTCTTAACAATTATATTTGCATATACACTTACACAAATAGCATTAGGATACATGTATCTTTTTTACTCCATTTTACCTATAAATTTGTTATTTGAAATTATTTATAGTTTATTTACTTATATTTATATAATTCGAGGAATTTTTATTTATTTTTCTGATAATTTTTTGTCATTTAAAGAATTTTCATTTTTTTTTAACTTTTTGAACATTATTTCGTAACATGTTAGGGAGCAGATGAACTAAATTAAGGAAAGTAACAATAACTAGATGATCTTTCGATGTACATTATTTCATTTGATCTATAATCTAGTTATTTTAAATAATTTATAATTTATTTACTCATAATGTTGTAACTTGCAGAATTTGTATTTTTTACTTATAATTTTTTGTTACATTGAAGAATTCCTATTTCATTTAACTTTCTTAGCTCTATTTTGTATCATATTAGCAAATGAAGTAAACAAGGAAAACTATAACAGTTAGGAAATCTTTGAAGATACATTATCTCTTGTACTTTATTTTATCTGTAAACTTGTTACTTTAAGTAATTTGAACTTATTTACTCCTAAATTTTGTAACTTGAAGTAATTTTGTCATATTGAGGATTTTTTTTTCTATCCTTTTTAGTATTCTTTTATATGATATTCAGATGAACTAATTAAGAAAATTGGTAATAGCTAGGGAATCTCTTAAGATACCGTTTGTTGGTTAAAATAATTTATAATTTATTATTTAATCATAATTATGTTACTTGAAGAGTTTGTATGACATTATGACATTCTTTTGTCTCATGTTCTGGAGTTAATGAATTAAATCAGAAAGGTGATAACAGCTAGAAAATATTACAAGATATATCAATCTTATATATATATATATATATATATATATATATCATAATTTGTAATGTTTTTTACTTATAGTTTGGTTGTTTTGAAGAATTTCAATTTTATTTAAATTTTCGAGCATTCTTTGTACAATGTTTTGGAGCAAATGGACTGAAATAAGAAAAGTAACAATAACTGTCATGTTGATGGTCTCTATGATTATTCTATCATTCTCTCTTTGTTAAAACAAAAACAGAGTTTTTGTAAATAGTCCATAATCATGCAACTTTTGAATAACTAATCCTCAAATTCCCCAAGTTTAATAATGACTAGACATCCTGATAGTATTTATAACCAATCCAATGTAATTTAATCATTTTTCATAAAACATACTACTTAATATTACTCCCTCTATTGTGATATAATAGTATTTATTTTTCTATCTTCAATATAATTTTAAATAAGTACTTACTATACTCTTTTTACTTTTCTTTCTCTAAATGATCTTTTTTAATGCATGATAAAAATGGAAATAATTAGAGTATAATTGGAAAAAAATGTTATCTTGAAAATTTTAAAATAACAAATTAAGTTTTCCTTAAAAAACTATTATTTAGGAAAAAATGAAGATTAGTTTTTAAGAAATTACAATTTAGGAAAAAATAAATTTAAATCGCTAATTAAACTGAAATAAACTGATTCCAATTAATCCATGCGTTACATGGTTAAAATAACACAATGTCTCATAGGTAGTAAAAACAATAATTTAAAAAAGAGCAGAATTGACCAAGTAGTCTGACCAGATTGGAAGCAGTAGTTGAACTACCTAATTTGTTATGTTAATTAATAATATTTAGAAATTATCACATGTTAAATCAAGAAAAAAAAAACAATTTTCTTATTTTATAAAAGTTAGCCGAAGAATCTAAATATGTTGTATTCTTTCCTATATTTAATTTAAATTTAAATTTTACTATTATAAATTAATAAAATGAATTAACAAAAACAATAAATATATTTTAATTTTTTAAGAGAACTAAAAAAAGAAAAAAAAAGTTTATAATGAAAACTCTAAACATAAAAGTTTAATAAAAATCCAACGATTTATAAAATAAAATAAAAGTGTACGAAGAAGTGACCTTACTCCCACTAAGTTCATTAGATGGATTGAACATGTTATGATAATGATACAGTTTTACAAAAATACATTTGATACAAAATAAATTTCTTTCATATCCAAAAATAGTGATTCCTATACATTATTAAAACGTATTTGATTAGTCAAAAATATTAAAAAAATATTTAAAGTTGCTTTTAAAATTATAAGAGAGGGTTTGGACTGGATCCGTAGGCTCAAGAAAGCAAACGTTAAGGCAAAGGCAATGGAAAAGCAAACAACTACACAAATTTAAAACGAGGTGGGACCTGGGACCCTTCAGTGTATGAACTAATCAACTGAATCAATTCCACACCCACCCATTTTGACTTTGGCATATAGCTTTTCCACTGAGAATATCATATTAAATCTAGCTTAGTTCTATAAAACTCACTTAGAAGGTCAGATCCAACCCAGAACAAGTGCATTATGATGCAGAAACCAGAACAAGTATCTTCTATTTTTTTAATGCTAAACATTAATTTAAGGTTTTAAACATTAAACCAAACAGACATTAAAGAAGTTAAACAAATGTACTAACATTGAAACAAGACTTTATCCTAGAAGCCAAAGGGTTCAAACAAAAACTGCATTAAAAACTCTCTTTCTTGGCCCTTTACCCATCACTCTCCTCACCTTCCCAGTTCATTCACTATAATTTGCCGTTCTAACTGGCAATTGCCAAGTGCCAACCACTCTCTCTTTTAGTCAACCTTCTTTAGCAATCAACACCACATGTCCCTCCTCTTCCCATCCCTTCTTTGACTCCGTCTTTTTCACCCATTAATGTTGAGAGAGACCGTAAGCATCCAAGATCAGAACCACATGTAAAGCAATCAAGCAGAAAAGAAAAGAAAAAGGAACAAAACCAACCCCACTTCTTTTTTCTTTAGATTTGAATCAAATTAAATTAAACCCGTTACCAAATACGCCATCTTTTCACCCTTCTTTAAAAGAAAAAATATATACACAGTCGCGATGTATGGATCCAGTGTCGGTCGGTCCAAGTTTTGAAGAGAACCAAAAGGGAAAAGGAGTACAATTGTATAGAACATGTGAACATGGAACACCCCATCAATTAATTAATCTCCTTCGAGAGTAAAATTTTCAAGTGTACAAGCCATGAATGACATGATCAGAATATACTCTGTGATGGGAAATCGGTGATTCATTAATTAGCTAAGAAGATTCTAGGATGAGATTAGTAGTAGCTTCGACTGCAGAGAGTGAGTGATTGTGTTCACCTTCATAGGTGACCACCAACATAGAAGGGTCATCCAAAGCCCTCTCTACATGCTTGCGCGCTGGACACCCTCTAACACTGCTGCACTTGTAATAGCCCCTGCAATTAATAAATAAACCTCACTTCACTAATTCAAAATTAACTCTACAACAATACAAGGGAAAGGACACAAACCAACCAAAGATAAGATCTTTCTAAATTTAGTCACACGGGAAAGAGAAAAAAGGAAACAAATCAGTTTAATAAAACAAGGGTACATTTTGAAATTGAAGGGGTGGATAATTTAAATCAGAACTTGGTGTAATGTTGTTATATGTACCTTGGATGAGGAGATCCTTTAATGGGTTTCTGTCCGTATTTCCTCCAAGAATAATCATCTGGTGGAATATCAGCCATCTTTAGACTTATTGCGGGTACCCTCACCACCCTCTTCAACCTCATTTTTCTGCTGCATCACACCAATCCAAAAAATAATGCATCAGAACCAGACATCACAGAAACAGATTTTTTTTTTTTTTCAAACAATCTTTAAGGATAGAAGAAAAAAAGTGAGAGATTGACATATACCTACCTCTTCTTTGAGCAATGGCATCGGCTAGAGGAACTCCCACACTTGGCAGAACCCAAATTCTCAGAGCTGCACTTCCTCTTCAACGAAGACGAAGAAAGAGGAGGCTTTCCCGCGGAGGAGACCTGAGAGAGATTCGTGATCTGAAAAGGCGCAGCCGCGGCAGGCGACGAGGAAGAGGGCTGTTTAGTGTCGGCGTCGCCGGTGAGCGAGGAGACGAAGGAATTAGAATAGGAGAAATTGATGGTCTTGGAAGAAGAGTCCTTGGTCTCAATCAGTCCGTTTTTAGGGATGAAAGGGTGTTCGGTGGGCGGCGGGATCTGCTGCAGCGGCGTCGCACGGTAGAATCTGGGTTCGGAAGGAGGCTGCGGAGGCACGGGGGCTCTTCTGAAGCGCGCGTGGCCGGTTCGGGTTCGGCCCAGAAGCGAAATGACCTTCTTGAACTTGGAAACCGCCACGTCAGCGACAGCTCCGTAATCGGATTCAATTTCCATGGAAGACTTTGAATTGGACGGTTGCGATTGTTGTTGGAGTTGTTGCTGTTGTTGCAGTTGGGCATGCGACAGCAATCTGATAAGCTTTTCCACGCTCTCTAGCCCCGACGCAGCTTCACGCACCGCATTCTCTTCGGCGAAAGTGTCGTTCCTATACCCCATCATGAGCTCCACAGGCATAGTTGCATCAAAGAGAGAGAAAGGGTAGGGAAGGAGGTGTTAAGGTGTTAAAGACCAAAACAAAATAAAAGAGGGTCATAGGGTACCCTGGTCAAGTCATGCCAAAACTAAATTTAAATATTAAATATTAAATAAATAAATAAATAAACGATAGTGGCTTGTTTGGTCCACTAGGTGACTGTACTGTCACGCTAGCTAACCCTACTCGTCTCGTCCCTGTTTCCGTCAAAATTTGGGTCACATTGCTTTGCTTGCCTCTGTCTAACGTACTAATATATCTATCTATGTAAACGCTGAAACAGGGTATTTTGGTCTCTGCGGACTCAGAAAAAGAAAAAAAAGAAAACACTATTCTTTTCTCTCTTTTTTTTTTCATTTTATTTTTTGAATGAGAAAAAGCATCTGAAGGAAGGCAGTAGTGGGGAGATATTGACTTTTTGTGCGTGCTGGGTCCCACCAGTGGGTTATTATTGATCTCAGCGACATTGGGGTTTTAAAATGAGGTCAAAGGCATTCTTTTAGCCGTTGGATCTGTGAGAAAAGTTTGAGGATCCGTTGGTTGCCAGCTTATGCTGTAGTTGACTTGGATTGACGACCTTCCTTACCGTGGATTCTCAATGCTTTTTTTGTCGTTTTTGTTGTTTTTCTTTTGAATATTTTTTCCCTCATTTTGTCCCCCTCCTCTGCTTCTCGTTCCTCTATCTTCTACGTTTTTTTTATTCTGTCTTTTTCTTCCACCGCTGTTTCTCATTTTTTAACAATTTTTTCCTAGTTTTTTTAAATAATTTATATACACTAGAAATACTTTATGATAAAATCATTTATGTCTATCATCATTTTTCAATTTTTTATTTTCAATTTGTACGTCAATAAACTTATTTTATTTGTCTTTTCCTATAAATATTTGGAACAATTTTATCGAAACAAATCTTATTTTTAGATCACAGTATTACGATTATAACTATGCGATGAAAAATAAGTCATTTATTTAATGAATAAATCATTGAATTCAATATACCTATGATTTTTTTTTCTCTTGAACAATAAACTATATGAATGCATTCAACGTATAGTACTTTAGTTTCTAATTTGACACATTTTATTAACTTTGGTAGACTAATTTAACTATTTTTCAAAAACTGAAAACCATTTAACATGTTTTCCAATATTTAAAAGATTATTTGTATAACTTTTTTTACTCGGAATATTATTTTAAAAGGATAATACTTAAGAGGCTAAATTAATATATTATTCTAAATTTAAGTTAACCCTTGATTTTTGATTTATCGATGTTAACTAAGATCTTTGACTCTTTTTAGTTAACTCTCCAAATATTGTCAAAGTTTTGGCTTTTTAAAAGATTATAGAACTAAAAATGAGTTACGTAAAAGATTATTAAAAGTTTCGGATATCTACAAAATATGTATGTAATTGAGTTTTTAAAATCATTATCAAAAAATAAATACATCAATTGCATATCATGTAGTGATTTGTTCAAATCACTATTTGAACCATAAAATAATTTGTCACGTTTAAACAGAAGCAAATCATAGTATTCCTTGCAGTTCAGCACGTTTTGCTAGTTCAGTTCAATTGTATTAACTAAACTATATAAATATATTTTAGAAATAGTATCAGTTGAACATGATAAAATGAAATAAGATTTTTTTTTATTCTATAATGTTGGTATTTTTCATATTTGCGCCTGGAAAATATTAATAATTTGATATTCATTTTTTATGATTTTAATACATTTTTAACATCTTAAATTTGAATAAAAGTGTTTAACATTAATTCTGCAATCAATGTACTGATTACCAGTTAACGAACACATAAATTTAATAATTCTGTTGACATCACTGAACAGTGTTTGGTACTCCATTATCACCGAAATAGAAGAACGGTCAAAAGTATCTCTCCTACTTTCTGTCATCTACTTATTACCTGTATAAATCAATGATCTTGAAAGTACTATTAATTAGTATATATATATATATAGGGAGAGAGAGAGAGGGAGGGAGAGAGAGGGAGAGAGAGAGAGGAATTAAAAATAAGTTTTTTATTTCAAAGTTGATCTACATTAAAATTGTTATTTTTTAAATTTATTATAGTATGGGATATCAATTTTTATTAAAATCATAACTTATTAATATATTAACATTTGTAACATATGAATTTAAAAGCAGTTAAAAAAGTATATAGACTAATAAAGTTTGTTGTATCTTTTAGGGTATCAGTAATCATCGTTAGAGTTAAAAAAATATCATATAAATAATGATATTTTTGTAAGAAAAGTAAACAATACATGATTTTTAAAATATTAGTACGAAAAAAAAAACACTTACAAAAAGCAACAAAAAATGGTTTAATCAATCACAAATACAATACCATGATAATTCCAAATTTATGAAAAAAAATTCAAACAAGTTTTGGTTCAAACATTTTTACACATCTTACCCCATCTATTGTCGTAATTATATGCTACTTGAAGAATTTGTCTTTTTTTTTTTGTAACTGTACAGTTCATTGTAAGTATTTGATAAATTTAGATGAAAAATTGTTAAAAAGTAGTTCACATAAATAAGATAATTAAGGAAATGAAATGATAAAATCCATCATAACTATTTAATAAAGTTGGATTATTAAAAACTAAAAGATGGTATATATTAAGCAAACAAAATAAAAAAATCAATACAGGTTATTGTAAAATAAAATATTATAAAATTATTTCCTCTGGTCCTTTTATATTATTAGAAAAAATTGAGTCAAATTTTATCCAAATTAAAAAATTGTCCTACAGCATAAATCACACACAAATATCCACATCTTAGAAACTCAAATTCAATTCAACATCAATATATTAATTTATTCATAATTTAACCAAAGTCTAGCTCTATCCATGTCTACACATATCATTAACATAAGATCAATTTAATTACTTGTACATCAATATTATATTTCAAGTGTTTGGATATTATAATTCAAGACATTTTCAAATTACACAAATTTAATTGTATGATTAACAATACAAGATTACCAACTATTAGTCATTGCAAATTCCAAACTAAATTCAAATGAAGTAAATTATCAATCCTTACCCTTTTTTTTTTGTGTTCTATTAATAAAGAATGGACAGATTAGATAAAGTTCTACCTGTTAGTGGTTTTGAAGGTTGTCAAAGAATAAATGTTCTATCTGTTACTGTCTTAACCGGTACTGAGGAACAAATATTATATATATATATATATATATATTACATTTATAATACCGTTATATCTATTATATTAAATATTTATAATAAAGTGTTGGTATTTAATATATTAATTAGTTTAATGCTAACAATTTAGAATATCATAAAGTACTCGTACGGTTTATTTAAAAGTTTTTAAATATTATATATATACACGAAGTATCAATATAATAATTTTCAAACAGTTAAAAATAGTTGTGTGTGGATAAAAAATAATGTAATTTGATTAAGAAATTGAAATAAAAAATATAATTTACTCGATATTTATTTTAGCTTATCATACAGAACATTATACAACCTTATACGCTATAAAAAATAGATAAAAAAGAATATGAACAAAGCACATGAGGTAGTTGACTTGTTGTATCTCTATCCGTGATTAAAGGTTGTCGTTATTATGAAAAAATAACAGCAGCAACAAAGAATCGAAAGGAAAAGATGATTTCAAAATTTGCAAGATATTGTCATGCAAAAACACCACATGTGCCCCTGGTGAAATAAGAGTCTCCCAAAGTCAACAGACGAAAATTTTGACATTTTCACATAAAAATATGACATTCACGTGGCATTTTTATCATGTCTGTTTCTAGTTAAATAATAAAAAAAAATAAGAAAAATTAGATCCGTGGCTTCGTTCAAACTTCCAAAATTGAGGACAAGAAACTATAAAACTAATAATAATTATGAGAATGCGATGGCTGCATGAACGAACACACAATATTCAATATCATAGTTGATTGACCCACTTTTGTATGAAGTATTGTCAAAATAATGGGATGAGAAACCACGTTTGAAAGAGAAAAGTGGTAAGAATTGTTAAATTGTGTGAAAATCCTTGGAATGAAGGTGACATTGTGGCAGATGAACAAGCCACGTAGCCCTATTTATTAATGCTACCTATTTGTACAAAACTCACTCAGTGTACTAAAAATCTATGATAGTGCTAATGTGAATAAGTTTCTCTTTGCTTTGAATTAAAAATTTCACAATTTTAAAAATATTATTAATCACATCTTAAATTGTTTCATCTTTAATATTTAATACAATAAAAAATCCCAACTCATTAAATTTTATTTTTTATATAAATAAGACAACTCAATTATTCTTAAATGTAAAAAATATTTATATATTAAATCATGGTTAACAATTCTAAAACATAATCAGTATGAATGGATCATATTAAATTTATAAGAGATAAAAGTATAATAAATAAATAAATCATAATAATTTAAATATTGGAACCTTTATTTTTTGATAAAATTGGATTAAGTATAAAAAAACATATTTTCTAGAGATAAGTTCAAAACCATATTGGAGAACCAAGTGTCATGGGAAGAAGATGGAACCAATTTACTTCTGTTTGTAAAGAAGTGGCTCGTTCGATTTTTACTTTCATATGAGTGAGTGTTCTGGTTCGGTCCAACCATCAACTTGCATCTCTTATAACTGGGCTTACTTATCTATATGGAACAATTATTATTAAAAGGGTAAACTCAATAATATTTAAATAATTACAGAACTTTTAATAATGTAAATTATAGCTTTTGAGAAACTATTTGAAAATTATTTTACTTTAATTTAATGAAGGACAAACTATTTGAAAGGTATTTTACATTACTTTACATTATTAATAAAATAAAAAAATTACTCTTTTCAAAAAATTGAACAAATAAAATTTTAATGATTAAAAATTTAAAAAAATTAGTGGTCCATGCCTTGAGCAAGCTGTACTTCAGTGGTCCATGTCCTGAGTGAGGAAAAAATATAAAAGAAAAAAAATTACTTTTAAATAAATATAAATAGTTAAATAAATGATAACGTTTATTTGTATTTATTCAAATGAGTAAAAGAGTGAATAACATGATTTGACTTAATGTTAGACAAAGTCCTTTTCTATCCATGGAGTGGAAATTTCGTATGTTAAGAATCGATGTTAAAATGAGTTCATTTTTTAATAATTAAACTTAAGTTTATTTTGATCCTAATTAAAAAAAATACTAAGCAGTTTTGTCTAAAACTTAATCAACAATCGAAAACTAGCAATAGTGCTTACTGGAATAAGCTTCGGGCTTTTAGGTAGTTGAACATCAAAGTTACATTAATTAGCGATGATAACGAGTTATAATAAAACATGTTTGTGAAAAAAATTTAAAATACAAATTTTGCATCTCTTTGAACATCCTTTCACTCCATATATTTTCTGTTACATGGTTCCATATCAAAAAATAAATTACTATTGATATAATCAATGATTAGTTCATACAATACACTTTTTACCATATACATTAAATAATTTACGCGTTTTATTTATAAGACTAGATAATTTTAGAAAGATTATACTCACTTTAAACATAATTGAGAATAATATTGATAATTGTGCAATGAGCAATTCTTTCTGTACAATAAACAATACACTATTTATCATTTCTGAATAGGTTATAAATATATTCATACGTTATGTAGTTCAATACTCATTATTTTTTTTTATAACTATTATAAAAGTTTAGATTTTTTTATCTATATTGATTCTATAACTGATAAAAAAATATATTTTAATCATCATAAAAAATATTTGTTACATTAGTGAATGATAAGATATTATTTAAGCAGATGTAACATTCTTCTTGATGACATAAACTTTTTACAACTAATATACAATCTAATAATTTTAAAATATAACAATAACAGTACTAGTAATAATAAAAAATAAAAAATCTGTAAATTTACAAACCACCTAGTATTTATGTTAGAGTGGTTTTTCATAAGAGAAAGTTGTCGTCTAATAAGTAAATTCTCTAACAAATCCTTAGTATCAAATTGGTCTAGAGAGAAGGTTGCTGTTAAACGTGAGCCTAAATTGGAAAATCCAATAAAATAGTCGAAATTTTGAATATGCACTTATTTGATTTGATTAAATTATTGTAGACCTTTTAGATATAGTTAAAATTTAGATTTAAAATATATTAAATGTGTATTCATTTAATCAATTTTATTTGGATAAATTTGCATTAAAATCAAGACTACTATATTTGATAAATTCAAATTTAGTTTTTTTTTTTAAATTAATTTAGTTGCTATACTTTTTCATTGAACAATTAAGATATTTTTAAGATTAAATTATTAATATTGGGAAAGTGAATGATCATTTACCGTGCCTAATAACACGATGGTTCACACGCCATACAGGTGTTCAATGATTATAACTTAAGCTTATTATTTGTTTTTTACTTTTTACTTTTTTTAATTGCTTGATTTTTTTTAACTTTTTCTTATTTTTATATCACAACTTGTTGCTTATTAAAATGTTCTTATATTCTTTAACAATCTTTTTTGAAAATTAAATAATTATTTACGCGAAGAATAAGTCTGGTTTTTAATATACTAATCAATGATGTTCTATTTAAGATTGACTTAAAAACGTTTCAATTGTGGTTCAAATTAATAGACACTTTACAAATTGATAAAAAAAATAAAACATGACTCGACCAAAACTTAAAAAAAAATGTTTCTCCAAATTATTTTTTAAGAAAAACATTGATTTTTTATTTTTAAAATCCAAAAAAATAAAATAAATTCGTATTTAATATAAATCAAATTAATTGGATTGGTTTGAAATAAACAAAGAATATGGATATGGATCTGAATCAATATGATAAAATAATGGATTTGAATATTTGATTTTTTTCACACTCCTAGTTATCGTCAGACAAGTTTATAATTCATGATTTTAAGTTATTGTGAACCAAAATTCAACCACTCCCAACCTCTTTAATCTTTCAGAATTAACAAAAATTTTCGAATTAGTTGGTACATGTTCAAACGAACATAAGTCAGCAACCCATTGGACAGATACAACTTAAGTCAAGCAATTCTCAAAATAAAAAACAGTATTTTGTCTACTTTGTTGTAAATCCCACTCATTAACATCAAAATAATTTCAATTAGGTTTTATCTACTTCGTGATATTTCAATTTGATTCCATTTCAGAAGTTTTTGAGAATGAAAGAGGAATGAGAAATAGAATGAAGGAAAAATAAGAGGAACTTACTTCCTCAATAACAACCGAAGTAGCTTTGGAAAATAAGGAAAGCAAATATATCTTTAGGTGTGCCTAAACCTAGTTTGAGAGAGAGAAAATGTTTTGAAATATAATTCCCTCGACAAGGGTCTTGAGAAAAAATTTAGTCTTTTTTAACAGTGATCAATAGTTTGAGGAATAACACTAATGAACTTAGTGAAAAATATAGTTCGTATAGATGTTCCACACTATATATTAGTTTGAAATTTAGGAAAATCATAAAAAGAATGAAAATATATTAGATTGTCCTTTGAGATAAGAGGGAGGAAAGTTGAAGAAGAAGAATCAAAAGAAGACCAAAATCTAAACTTGAGATGACAGAAAATAAAAGTTTCTAATTACTACGTGCACCTTCTACTTTACGAAGTTCACCTCTTTTGTCTATTTATTTTCTCCTAAAATCGGAAGCAGGACCCATTTTTTTTTCTTAAAAATGTTTTAGACCACTCAAAATACTATTATCACTTTTCAACTTAAACATAATTATAATCCTATAATAATAGAATCTAAAACTACCTCGCACACATTTCACACATATCTTAATTATATAATTAAGTAAATTATTTTTCAAGCATAATTTAATTTGTTTATCACGTTTCAAATTATTTTACAAATATACTAGCACTTACATAAAGTAATTTTCATGTAAGAGCTTTTAAAAAATCCATAACAAATAAATAACAAAATAGAGTCGTCCTTTTTTTTTTAATAAACAGTAGGTTATGCGTGATTACTAGACAATGAAAAAAATATAAGGTACTATACAAAAAAAAAAAAAAAAAACTAAAAA
>Ga0209700_107847_pt1 | contig 14494 bp, 14 predicted proteins | sample SiratroredBW_FD_187528 | JGI IMG/M metagenome (GOLD analysis project Ga0209700, IMG submission 187528) | Root nodule microbial communities of legume samples collected from California, USA - Siratro red BW (SPAdes) (version 2) | ecosystem: Host-associated > Plants > Roots > Nodule | place: USA... | reverse complement strand
AATTTTACTCTATTTTTATTTTATTTCGGTTTAACCAAACAAGGGCCTTTAAAGCTATTAAAAACTTTGCCGGCAGGCATGTTACATTTGAACTATTAAGACATATAAAAGAGTTTTTTTTTTTTTCTTTCTCTATATTATCTTCTCCTTTCTTCGTTATAATATATGGAGACAAAATAGTTTCATTTGTCACTTACTAAAAGGACTTCGTTAGTGGATAAGAATGTTTTGTGTCGTGTTTGCAACTTTTTCAAACAACTAGTCCTAACTATCGTGTACGAACGGGTTTCTTCATTTTTATTTTAGATTAGAAAATTAATTTAATTATGTAGTGTAATATAAATAGTATATTAAATATATTCACGGATTGTATAATTAGTAGTAGCAGTAATTGATCGTGGTGATATAAAATCAATAGTAATACTATATATATCATATATTTTGTATTGTAAAAATATAAATAAGTAGAAAAATGGCGCTATCTGTAGGAAAATTTAAAGTTATAGTTTTTAATATAAAATTTTAATTTAAACTTATCGAAATTTAAACGTATAATATAATTAGAAAAGATTCTTTTGGTAATGAATTATTATTTGGGATAAGTAGAAAATAATTCGATTAGAAAAATTATGTTTATTGTTGTGTAATGGTTTATTGGACCACATTCAATTTGTAGTTAAGACAGAACTTTATACTTTATACTTTATACTTTTCAGAACAGCTTTCAAAATAACCTTTTCCATGTTTTCAAATCGCATGGGGAATTCTACAATTTAACTAACCTTCTAACTTAATTGGTCCATTACATAACTAATTATAGCAGCTAAAGAAAGAATTTAGTTGAACAATAACAATATGTTCTTGAACCCTTTTATCTCATGTCCTTCACTATGCATCAAAAGTTTAGATCCATTCTATAAATTAAACAAAGAAAATGGTCATGGTCCTAAATATAACACAATTTAGCTAGATCATATAAGACAAATGGATAAGAACATAAATGTTGCATTACCAGTTGCGAGTTTAATAACAATATTTTCTAAATTTTGTTTTTCCTTCTAATTTGTCAAAAATTTTGTACAATAGTTATCCCGTAAAGTGCATCGAGTTAAACTACCACAAAATTTAAAATACTTGAAGAACATTTATATAATTAAATTAAAACTTTAATAATGTAGCAACTATACATTAAAGTTAGTTGAACAACATTCTTCAAGTAAAACGTACTTCTAACATTATCCACCACACCAATTAGATCTTAATATAACAATATAATTATTAGTTAAAAACTTATTTGTACAACCATAAGTTTAGATACAATAATATAATCTATACATGTATCAATCAACACATTACCACAATAATTTCTACCCATAATTTCCTTATATTTAAAAAAAAGTATTATTATCGAATTTAAGTTTCTGACTAATAATTTCTCTTTTAACCAATTGAGAGATGAAAGTTTATAAAAGGGAATAAATCAAGCATTAATAATAATTTAATCAAAAGATCATTATATTATTATTAATAATAATGGTGAGGTCCAATGTTAGAGAAAGAGTATCATTTATTTATTTTTTTAAAAAAACATCAGTAATTAATTATAAGTGTTGACGCATTTATTTATATTATTATTTGTCCGTGCATTCCGAACTAAGCATCCAGCGTCGGGTTTGGTGTTGGCATCACTGTTTCAACGAACGAAGGAGTGAACCCAACCACCCCATTTGGTGTTTTAGCGGTTGTGGGACTTTGTTGCAGAGAGTGGATTCATTTCAATGGCAACAGTTGGAGTTGGAGTGGGTGTGGGTGTGGGGGGTGATACATGGAAGGCCCATATGGCCATGGCCATGGTGCAGCTTTTCAGTGGCGGCTACCATGTCATCACCAAAGTGGCCCTTAATGTCGGCATCAACCAGTTAGTCTTCTGCGTCTTCCGCGATCTCCTTGCCCTCTCCATCCTCGCACCCCTTGCTTATATCCGTGAAAAGTATGCTCCTTTTTCTCTTTCAAATCAACCCTTCAAGATTTTGCTTGCAATGTCTTTCAAATTTACAATATTTATTTATTCCCCTTCTCAAAAGGTTGAGTCTTGCGGGTACATTCCCATTTGGTGTTAGTGGATACTTAGATCGGTTGGGATTGGATGCTTAAGCACATTTGTTTGTTCCCCAATTTGGAGGGTTGGTCATGTTTGAAACACTCTGATTGTTTACATGTGCTTGATACAGCACTCTGAATCTATGAATTATGTGTTATAATAATATTTCTCTGACGTATGTTTTTTTAAGCCTTGGAGTGTTTGGATTGTAGGCTAACTCTAGTTGTATGAAATTTACATTCATGTTCATTAATATCTGGAACTTTCTGCCTTTAAGTAATATATAGCTTATACTTATGTTTGCATTGTTTTGAGGCATTTAATCATATTCAAAAATATGTTTTTAAAATTTAGTGTGTTTGTTGGCGATGATTCAGGAGTTCCATGATTACTACGTAAGAGGATGATAACTATTTTTTTTTTTTTTTGTGGATGTGGCAGCATATATTCCTGATCTGTACATTAAACCGTGCTTCACATTCAATCTTTAGATGTAACATTTTAACTTGCAACTTTTTTGTGCCCTCTTATGTCTTGTCATATTATTCCTTTTTTTTTCTTCTGTTGAATGGATACCTTGATCATACTATGTTGAACTGTAGACGGATTCGACCACCCATTACTAAGCACCTCCTGGTGTCATTCTTCTTTCTTGGATTAACTGGGTGAGGCTCTTGATACTACTTATTTCAATTTTGATACTACTTATTTCAATTTCACTATAAAGATACAGTGCTTTATTCATGATCAGGATATTTGGCAACCAGCTTTTGTTTCTTATTGGTTTAAGCTATACCAATCCAACTTATGCGGCTGCCATACAACCGGCCATTCCGGTCTTTACCTTTATGTTGGCTGTAATGATGGGGTCAGTTTCATTTCACTTGTATCATTTATCCGTTTCAATCTGTGTGTGTGTATACTATTACTCAAACACAACTGCACACTCTCACTTTGAGTTCATAAATATTTACATTAATAAGCTTATGCAGATACACCAGGTCATACAATTATGTTTATCTGTAGAAACCTTTTCATGCAGTACAGAAAGAGTGAACTTAGCCAGATATGATGGTCTGGCAAAAGTTGGAGGAACCATCATCTGTGTTTCTGGCGCCGTATTGATGGTTTTGTATCGTGGTCCAGCTTTGATAGGATATGCTGAAATCGATCATGTTATACAAAATGAAATAAGTGCCAAGGGTCAGCCAGAGCCATCTGGATGGCTAATTGGTAGTTTACTGGACTTCGGGTTAGACCATTTTCATCTAGGGGTTCTGTGCTTGATAGGGAACTGCATTTGTATGGCTGCGTTTCTAGCCATTCAGGTATTATCTTTTTGGTCATATGCATTGGTGACTGTTGAATACATCATATCTTGTTACTGATTCCAAATTTCTTAACTGATCAAATTAGTAGTGCTGATTCTTAAACTTTAGCAATTAATCTGTTGTGATCTTAGGTTCTTTAACATGTGAAATTATTGGTGTTTTTAAATTGTTACCTTTAACTGTTTTCAGGCACCAGTATTAAAAAAATATCCCGCAAACATATCCGTCACAGCATTTTCATACTTCTTTGGAACTTTACTGATGGTGATAGTGTCACTATTCATGAATAACGAGTCAACTGACTGGAGTTTGACATCATCAGAAATCCTTGCCGTTATTTATGCTGTAAGTCACTGGAAGAGGTTTTTTTGGATATTAATGATCCTTTTGATCTACTCACTACATTGAATTATGGGAAATGTCTTCTAAACTTGGCCCTTTTATATTGTTTGCATTCTTCCATTCGTCACATCAGGCTATCAATTATTGACTGTTGTTTGTTTTGTAAAGGAGAGCATTCTCACTTGTTGGAGTCAATGTTGTAATGTAATGTTCTTACTTTGTTAATAATCAAAGTCCAAGTTTTGGGTCACTAGCTATGAGTATTAAGGAAATTGGAAAATTTTGGAACAAAAGATTGTTCCTTATATGTGAGCGGAGGGAGCATTGATCTTCCTACAGATGATTTTCTAAATTACAATTACAAGAGTATATAAAGATTTATTTTATCTGTTAGGTATGGCTGCCTTTAAATTCTAAAATTGTTCTCCTCTAGCTTGCCACTGCATGTGGTTTTTACAAGTTTATCTTAGTTTTGGGTTTTCACTTTGGATAATATTAGTGTAAAAGCTTTTTAACCATTTTTTTGAATTATTTTGGATTACTGTCACCTGTTTAAAAATTGTTAAAAATGTTTCACAGGGAGTGAAAGCTTTGTTCTGCATTATAAAGAGTTCTACACTAAATGAATTTTATTTGCGTTATTCATCTTTTGATTTTTATTCAACTCTAAATCGATTTCTATTGTAAGTCATCAGTTTCCTTCAAGGAACAGGATGCTTACTCTATGTTGCATTTTTATTCCTCAATGTATTTTTTTTCTTTCACTTTTGTGAAAGACTTTAGGAAGTTTACATATTTGTTCACATGTTCAGCGAATTGCTCTTTCTAGTGAAGCAATTTTGTTAGATAGAGGACAAAATGAGGATGTCAACATATGTGATTGAAAATTGTATTTATGGGGAATAACAAACAAGTAGTGGAAAAGGTTGAAAAGATTGAAGTATCCCATGTTCTTACAAATATTTTGGTAGATTTATCTTATGATACATTATTTTGGTAGATCTTGACAAATATTTTCCTTATCTGTTCAGGGAACTGTTGCATCTGCCCTTAACTATGGACTCATTACGTGGTGCAACAAAATCTTGGGCCCAGCCATGGTTTCCCTTTACAATCCACTTCAACCTGCGTTTTCAACCATCCTCGCCCAAATTTTCCTTGGAAGTCCAATTTACATGGGAAGGTAAAGCTCCTTTTATTTCCAGTTGTTGATTTCTTCTGTTCTAACTTGAAGATGTCTTTCTTTAGCATGATGGTTTGAAATTAATTTAGAAGTTTCTTATTATTCTGTTTTGACATGCATGTGACAACAGCATCATAGGAGGTTCTTTTATCATTGCTGGTCTATATTTAGTTACTTGGGCATCTTATAGAGAAAAACAAGCAACTCTTGGAGTTGGAGTATCTAATCTTGCCTCTTGGGTCTCTGAACCACTTGTTCACGACAGAAGTGCACTCCAAAAAGGCCACGCTTTTTCGGGGTCCTCCACCGTTTCCTCCAAAACATTATCAGATTAAGGAAATGAGTTATTAAATGCCAATCAATTGTAAAAATTGGTCTCGTGATTCACAATTCTGTTACTGTTATAATTTTGTTAGGTAAATCTCTGTATTTGATCATGTCCCTGTATTTCGGGACTAACTGTCAATGTTGTCATGTTATATCTGAATTTTGAAATTCAATGTGTTGTATCTGAATTTGGTGAGCAATTTTGAAATGGAATATATTGCTTCTCTTCCTGGAATTGTAATACCCTTTCTAACAATTTTGATCCCATTGGTGAATGATTGTTGGGTAATTAGGCACAATAACAGAATTAGGAAAATGTCACCAGGGTTATGGGAGTGAGTGGGTGGAGAGTATATTCTCTTCCTTTTCTATTTTCCCTCTGAAATCCTCCTACTTCTCACATTGTATTATGCTGATTTCTGTCTTGAACATACTATATTGATGAGAACAGAAGGTTAATGCTATTTGTAGAATTATATAATACTCTATTGTGTAGTTACTGTTTGTCCAAGGTAATCATGATATGCAGCTCTATACTAGGCTTTTACTAACTGACTTTAACCAACCTTAAATTTGCAATCTAGCAAAGTTCTGCATTTGTTGGCAGATAATTAATTCTCTAAGTACATTGATTAAGGGTTTAATTTTTAATTGTGTGCATAAAAAAATACATTTCAGGGATTTCTGTGTCTTACAAAAATAGTTTTCCACTGTAAACTAAAACATGATCTCAGTGTTTGCATATACAAAAGTAACTTTAAATTCGGATAATGCTATATATACTGCAATATACAAGCAGTTTCATTTTAATTTAAGCATTCCACCAATAATATTTTGTCAAATCCAAATTCAGATATTACCATAGTAAATCTCTAAATTTGGTTTTGAATAATGTAAAGGTGAATTTCACCATGGCTCCTAAGAATTATAAGGATTGATCATGTTAATTTTTTGAGACTTAATTTATCCAAAAAACTAATATATCTTATACTCAAATTAGTCTAAATTATACTCACTATTATCTTTTTACTAAATTTTATTCCCAATCTTACAATTGGATAAAATTTTCCTATTATATATATATATATATATATATATATATATATATATATATATATATATATATATATAAATTTGTATTCATGTAAAATCATGTGATACCTTATATAAAAAACAATTTAGAAACATAAAGATAATAATATTTTGAATATTTCATTTTATTACTATTATTATTATTATTCAATTTTTATTAAATTTGACCAAATAATATGTAAATATAATTACGTTTAATAAGAAGCACGTTTACGTAAGACTATTAATGGTGCGAAGATGAGTATACCTTATACTGATATAAATCGTTTTTTCTTTATAATTTAGATAATCGACATTCTAAAATATTTTTACGATTTATGAGATACTCGTTCATGCATTATAGTTAAAGTGTCACTAAATATATAAAAAAAAAAGTTGTCACTAATTTTTGATTTCAAACATATTCTTTAATTACTTAATATTCTATTTTAAAATATTTTTTCTAATTCTTGAGTTCTTTAAATTCTGAGGTCAAGTTTTAATAAAAGCATTTTAGAAAATACAGTAATATGTTTAAACGAATTTAACAAATTTAAAAACATTTTAACTAACTTCCTTAATTAACACAAAACTTAATAGATTTTGTTTGTATTTAAATCTAGAAATAATACTTTTCATACAAGTCTGAGTGATCAGTATCCAAGAAAAGAAAGGACTTTATTACAAAAATTAAGTACACGAAACATGTCATAATTAAACAAAAACTATTTTTTTCATATTTTATTAAAAAAATCCTCTTTTAATAATTCATGTTATGTTATGACCAACCTTCAGCCCGCTCACTGTTTGGAAATTGCAAGGGATGTGCATTGTGGCAGTTTCGCCTCTGATAACTCCTTCCGAATTCCTATGGATCAAGAAGACGATCCAACCAATCACATTCTTTTGGTTCTGTTTCTTTACCAACCTTTTCTGTCTCATCTGAAGTCCACCGGAACCAGATCCACCCATCTCTCAAAAATGGCGATCAACCCAAACCCTTCTTACCCCTAAAATCCCACTCCCCAAATGCCATGCTTTCTTCATCCCCCACCTAACCCCACTTCTCCAATCCTTCTGGGTATTCCCCCAATCGCAAAAAGACATGGTCTTTGCTAAAATCGCTTCACTTGTCTCCACCAAATTCCCCAATTCAAACTCTTCCCCTTCTCTCCCCAACAACCTCCGAATCTCTTCCTCTCTCCAGGACCTCTCCTCGTACCGCCATCTCGACGCCACGCTACCCCTTTACAAGCCCCCACCACCATCCTCTTCCTCGCGCCCCAGATGCCTCAGAATCGCACTCTTCCTCGCCTCCTTCCTCCTCCTAGCCTACTTCCTCTTCTTCCTCCTTTACTCCTATTGGAACCACGGTTCCGGCAAGTACTACGTTGTACTCGATTGCGGCAGCACCGGCACGCGCGTTTATGTCTACCACGCTTCCGTGCGGTTCCAACGCCATAGCAGTCTTCCAATTGCTGTTAAATCCTTGAGGAACAGCTTGCACAAGAAGCCTAGTGGTCGCGCCTATGATCGAGTGGAGACCGAGCCTGGAATTGATAAACTAGTGCGCAACGTGACTGGGTTGAACAATGCGTTGAAGCCGTTGCTTAGGTGGGCCAAGAAGCAGATTCCGGTTCATGCTCATAAGTCTACTTCGTTGTTTCTTTATGCCACTGCTGGGGTGAGGAGGCTTCCGGCTATTGATTCTATGTGGCTGTTGGATAATGCTTGGTCTGTGCTTAAAAACTCTCCCTTTGTGTGTGAGAGGGATTGGGTTAAGATTATCTCTGGCCCCGAGGAGGCTTATTTTGGGTGGATTGCGCTTAATTATGATAGTGGCATTTTGGGAGTTAGGCCTAGGAAGGCTACTTATGGGGCACTTGACTTGGGTGGTTCTTCCTTGCAGGTCACGTTTGAGAGTGATCAACAGATGAATAGTGAGACTAGTTTGTATGTTAGCATTGGATCTGTGAGCCATCATCTCACTGCGTATTCCCTCCCGGGGTACGGTCTGAATGAGGCGTTTGGTAAGTCTGTGGAGTATCTATATAGGAAGGAGCTTGCTTTAGGTAATGTTGATGTAGGTAGTGGTGGAAATATTGAGTTGAAACATCCTTGCTTGCATGATGGGTATAGGGATGAATACTTTTGTTCTCGTTGTTCATCTAATAACAAAGGTGGGAAAGAATTGGGAACTCCATTAGTGCTTGTTGGTGCTCCTAATTGGAAGGAGTGCAGTGCAATAGCGAAAGTTGCTGTGAATTTGTCTGAATGGTCTGATCTTGGCGCAGGGCTTGATTGTGGAGCGCAGCCTTGCGCTTTGCGTGACAATCTGCCTCGCCCCTATGGACATTTTTATGTGATTTCTGGATTTTATGTTGTATATAGGTTTTTCAACTTGACTTCTGAGGCTACTCTTGATGATGTGTTGGCAAAGGGTAAGGATTTTTGTGAAAAGAGATGGGATGTTGCAAAGAAAAGTGTTGCTCCGCAACCCTTTATTGAGCAGTACTGCTTTAGGGCACCATACATTGCCTCTCTGCTGAGGGAGGGTTTGCACATTAATGAGAATCAGATAAGTGTTGGCTCCGGAAATATCACTTGGACACTTGGGGTTGCCTTGTTGGAAGCTGGAAAGGCATTTTCCACTAGATTTGGTGTTCATGACGTGGAGTTTTTCCGTATCAAGATAAATCCTCTTTCTCTTGTGCCCCTTTTGTTGCTTTCTTTTATTCTACTTTTTTGTGCTTTATCATGTATTGGCAAATGGATGCCAAGGTTGCTCCGGAGGCAATATCTTCCCATTTCCAGGCATAACAGTGGTTCTGGTGCTTCTGTTCTTAATATGCCATCCCCTTTTCGGTTCCAGCATTGGAGTCCAATGAACTCTGGTAAACTATTTATTTATGCCAATGATGATCACTACTAATCCGAAAACTTGATAGATCTAACTGTTTTGTTATAAGTTTTCTAAGGGGCATAGATAGTAGTCTGTTTTTGTTGTCCTTTTAGTTTATACTATTAGTACTCATCTTGTGAATCATAACCAAGTTGCTCCTTGAAATGACTTATGGCTTCTGTGTATATTTCACGTGAAATTAATTTTGGAATTGGCCTCAATTCAATTTACACCTATGATACTGCAGGGGATGGAAGGTTAAAGATGCCACACAGCCCAACAATTGCAGGTTCACAAGAAAGGCCGTTTGGTCTCGGGCTTGAGCTTGATGACAACAATGGTGGCATCGAGCTTATGGAGTCTTCATCGTACCCATCAGCTAGTAATGTCTCGCATAGTTATTCCTCAAACAGTTTAGGGCAGATGCAGTTTGACGGTGGCAACATGGGTGCCTTCTGGTCCCCCCACAGAAGTCAGATGCGTCTGCAGAGTAGGAGATCACAGTCTCGAGAAGACCTCAATTCCTCATTGGCTGAAATTCATCTGGTTAAGAGTTAGGGAGTCAACTTCTGAAAACACGGTATGATGTCTAAAATTACACCCCTTTTAATAGATCAGTTTTTGCCTTATCAAATTCTTCTCTGTACCATACTAACGTTTGTAAGTGATAGTGAAGCAATCCTTTTTGTTGAATATTCTTTCTGTACTTAAGATTTCCACACATTTCCCCCCACTTTGTAAATTATGAGTTGTAGGCCAATTAAAATGGCAGTGCCCAAGAGGATTTTTTCCTGGGCATTGAGTCTCAACACCATGTCATTGTACTGTAATCAGTAAAGAGGCTTCTACTTGATAAAGGGATATCTGATAGTTTTTCTATTGCTTAATTTTATTTTTTTTCCCTCAAACTGCAAATTGTAAAAGGTTTATATCTGTGCTAGCATTTCAGAAGATTTTGTCATGGAGATAACTCTTATTGTAGGTGTTGCCTCATCTATACGATGTCTCCAAGTTCTGCCTCAGCGGTTTTGTTTTTCTGCTGCTGCTGATGATAAGCCAAGCATAAGGACTAACAAGCACGACAAAGGATCTGTTTCACAATATTGTCATGATCCATTAATTTTGTTACTGTTCCTATACCATTCTTTGGACTCGTTAACAGCTCTCACAATAGACAATCTCTCTGACTTGTAACGTCTACTAGTTTTGTTGATTGACTCTAATGTCAAACATCAAATTATACCTCAATATCTAACTTTTTCTTCTAAATTTTATTTTCAATGTAATTTTATATTTGTAGAGTTTAGTGACATCTGAACAAGCAACTGTACGTCATCCATTTAGTAATAATTGGTGAAAAATGCAACGTTTATTTAATTTTTTTTGGCCCAACAACGAATTTGGTTCCTGATATTGCCATGATAAATTAATTTTGCGACTATTACTATAGCATTCTTCATGCTCATTACCTGCCATTACTAGTCTGCAGGGAAATAGATGAATGAATTGTTGTTTGATATGGATAGGTGATTGATGACTTCGCAAATCATTTAGAAAAAGATGAACACGAGGGAGAGGTAAACAATGGAACAATCCTTACAATACGACTGAAACTATGGTCTCTCAATGCAAAATAATAACTTCACACCCTTAAAATAACTACACTCTTTTTACAAATCATTTTAATAATATAATAATACAGATTAGAATTTTAAATTATAAAATAAATAAGCATAATTAAAATATTATTATTTTGAATTATTAAGTAGATTTTTATTTTTGTTGGATGAGTGCCAATATGTCATCACTCCTTTAAAATTTGGCTCTTTCGTAAAATGTTAAATAATTATTTTAGTTTTTTATACAATGTATTAATTTCGGTTTTAATTATAGTAATCATTCTTGCTATGGTTAACATTATATGGCAATACAATGTTTATGGTTCAAATTTCCAAAATATGGTTATTTTTATCTATAACAATACATAGAAATTTTTATGTTGAATGTCATATTCCACTTTACTCTTAATTATATTTTAAAATATATATATATATATATATATATATATATATATATATATATAAACCATTTATATTATAAGAATAATTACGCACTTTATTAAAAAAACATAATTTTGTGTACATATTTCATATTTCATATTTTTATTTTATTTTTAGTTATATTTTAAATAAAAGCAAGTAGAAATTAGTTATATGTTTATAGTGACTACACACTTCATGAAGACAGAATACTACAATTTATTTAATATTTCACTAACAAAGTAATGATTTTTTTATTTTTTTGAAGTATAGAGAAATTTCATCATTTTTATTTTATTTTATTTTCTTGGAAAATACAAAGGTTTTCCACCAGTAAATTATAATTTATTGGAATGCCATGCAATTTTTTTCTGTATAATATTAAAAATTAGAAAGAAAATGGTAAAATTAATACTATTTTTTATTATTAACAAGCAGTATAGTTTTTTTTATAGAGAAAACGATAAAAACTCTAAAATATATTAATATCGAGAGATCTTGAGGAAGCAGTAGCTTTATAAGTCTAGACGTAGATCCACCACTGATCATGCATTAACATTTTGCATAATATATTTATTTCATGCATGTATTAAAGAAGTTAAATAGGTTATAGTAACTGATTTAATTAGGAAGTAAAAGGTAATGGTTTAAATTGATGAAAAAAAAAAAATCATGAATTCAACTGATGTTGAAATAAAAACACAGCATACGGTGACTAGTTATCTGATGGGAATATGACATGTGGTGCAATGATGTCATCCCACGTGGTGTACGTTGATTAAATCTGCTGGGAACCGCCACATGTATGGCATAGATCCTGTCGTGCCTCTAGGTTACTCTGTTTCTTCCGTACACAACTCATTGATTTATTTACTTCTTTACCTCTGTCATCTATATCTGTATGATAGCATGTACTTACAGTGTGACGCAGTGACTAATGCATAGAAGGGATAACAATGCCGCTATGCTATATACATCATACACTGACACAAACCCCACGTGTCAATCATCACACCGACACTGCCTTCCTAAGCTCCCTTTCCTTCACAAACAACCCATGAAAACCGTACGGAACCCGCCGTGGAAGCCTCACCGCCGCCACCACCTCCAGCTCCGGCGACTTCGTGTCCATCACCAAGAACGTCGACTCTCCTTTCTTCTCGTCGTGCACATACGTCACCAGGTACCCATCGTCCTCCTCGCCCCCTTCCTCCTTCGCCACGAAGAACGGTTCCCCGCCGTAGCACCCCTCGCCGAACATCCTGCATCCCACCGTGCAGTCCCTCCGCTCCTCCGCCTTCGACACGTCCAGCTTCACCACCCCCGAGATCTTCGGCATTGGGTCTCCCACCGCCGCGTAAACGAACCTGTTCTTCTTCCCAACGAACGCAGGGTTTATAACCGCGAAATCAAGGTTCCGCGCCGACACCGGTTGCCGCGTCACAATCCCCGTCTCCAGATCGATCCTCACCTTCTCCACCATTGCGTGAACCAGCTCCATTCTCTCCAGTGCGTGCTCCACCGACAGAATATTCGGCGCCACCAGCACAACCGTTCTTCCCCCGTCCTCCTCCCACGCGTTTATCGTGTGAACGACGTTAAACCCCGGCACATCGAACCACTTCACCTTGGATTCATCCTTAGCATCACTGTAATAATAGTTAAATCAGTAATAATGAAAATTAAAACTAAATTAATATATAATTCAATACTGTTTTGCTTTTAGTAATTTTTTAATACTGTTTCGAATATAGCTAATCAGAATTTAATTTTTGCGTGCAAACGTTGACTAGGTGAATTACTAACACAAATTGAGATTCTGATTAAAGAATCATCCACAAAATTTTGTGATGGAAAACAATTCTAGTTGTAGTGTAAGTATTTATGTATGTACACACGTACCGAGGAAGGATTCCAATCCTTGGGACCTTGGAAGCGACGGAGCCGACGGGGGAGCCACCGGCGATCATGTCGAGAGGGTTCATTCCGAGCTGAATGTCGCAGAAGACTGCATAGTTCTTGGTGATGGCGAAGTCGTGGAGAAACGAAGGTGAAGTCATGGAGAAGATAGGCACGTCGTCGTATTTGTTCCCGTTAGCGTCAAAACGGAAGTAGGTTAGGAACGGGGGAACGGGGCCGTAACGGAACGCGAAGCATTCCCCTGTGTCGGGGTCTATCTTCGGATGCGCCGTCATGCTGAACGTAAGTTTGCCGTTGAAGTCGTGACGGCCGATTGTTTCTACGTCGCCGCTAGGGGTAACATTGACGGCGTAGGGCAGGTCGGATTCGCCTAGCGCGAAGAGACGGTTAGCGAAGAAGGCTAAGCTGGTGTTAGCCAACCCAATGCCATTAGCCGGATTGAATTGTCCCGTGACGACCCTCGCCGCGGTGAGAGAGCCACGCGCCGCGGAGGCAACTAGGGAGTTGAAGCCGGAGAAGACGTTGGGGATGAGAGGGAAACCGGCGTCGTTTTCCATTGTGTATTTGTAGGTTTTGACGTAGCGGCTACAGAGGGTGGGTTTGCCCTGGGAGATGCGGAGCGCGTGGAGCATGCCGTCGCCGTCGAAGAGGTGGTAGGGCCCACGGGGGAGGAACTGAGGGTTGGGGCCGTTTCGGATGTAGGCGCCGTCGAGACAGGGCGGGAGGGTGCCCTCAACAATTTCGCACTCGGTGGGAGGGAGTTCATCGACGGGGGCGAAGTTTTGCGACAACACGTGTCTGGGGTCTAGGGAGGGTTTGAGCGGAGGGTCTATGAAGTTGTTGACGATGCTGTCCAACACGTTCAGCATTAGCGCTGGAGCCCATGGATTTGTTCTTCTTTTTGGTTCCAGTCGTTGCTGCGGCGTTGTTTTGATGGTTGGAGCAGGGTTGGTTTTTGGAGTGGTGGTGGAGGGCGGGGGAAGGGTGGTGGTCTGGTGTTTTTCTTCTGTTTTAACGGCGGATACTGCGTTTTTTATGAGAGGGTTGGGCGGAGAAGGGACCGGTGATGTAGGTGTCACTGTAATCGGTTTAGGGACCATTTTTTAGGGTACTGTCAGAGCAACACCAGTTCTGTGTGTGGCTAGTTATGAGAATCTAGTAAAGAACTAGCTTGTTGATTTTTATAGTGTCTTCCACTTATATATATATATATATATATATATATATATATATTTATTATGTCTTTTTTTTTAAACTCACTTTATTTCATTTCTATTT
>Ga0209700_107846_pt1 | contig 14501 bp, 9 predicted proteins | sample SiratroredBW_FD_187528 | JGI IMG/M metagenome (GOLD analysis project Ga0209700, IMG submission 187528) | Root nodule microbial communities of legume samples collected from California, USA - Siratro red BW (SPAdes) (version 2) | ecosystem: Host-associated > Plants > Roots > Nodule | place: USA... | reverse complement strand
TGTTTCAATATTATATCGGTTATGAAATTATTGACATAAAAGAGAGTTTTCAATAGCCTAAAAAATTTGATAAATTTACACCTATTATTACATCAATCCCATTTTAGTGAAGTTGATGCTTGCATTGCGGGAGACATATATTATGTCAATTCTCAATAGAACTGATGTAATATCTCATTCTAGTGAAACTTTTTTTGTTTGCACAGTGGATGACATATTACATGGTTCCACTGAAAACTAATGTAATATGGTATATGCTACATCGGTTCTTAGTGAAACTAACAATATGGGAGATACAACATTGGTTAGTGTTTAACTGATTTGGTATCATCTCGCTAGAAAAAATTCAATGCTTTTTTTTGCGATCTAGATAACAAGGGGACGACAATCCGGAAGAGGAAACAAAAATGAAAAAGATTAAAAGAGATGGAGTCACCACCATAGTTTATTAAGGAATACTATGGAAAAACCGGGAAAAGCAATGGTCTGCAGAATAGGATTGGATTCGAGAGTCGGTTAGATGTGAGAAAAGTATTAACACCCCTACATCGTCTGTCCTAAGACAATACCTTTAATTAAATGAATGTAATGAGTGTGGTTTTATAAAATAGTTGTTTCTTCACAAAAAGATATGAAATCTTAAATAATAACAAAAAAATATTTTTTAAATTAAAGGACCCAACAAGGATTAACCTTGCTTCTACGTATTTCTATCAGTGATGAAAAATCAGGGCATACGTTGTTCAAAAAGAGATTCGTTTATTTAAAAATTTGATGTTATTTAAATTTTGAACATTTTGTATTTTTTAATATTTTATTAGACCAATCAGCAATGCAGACTTTGGTACTGTAATAAGATACGACAATCGGAATGCGCAATTGATCCGACATTCAGGCAATCAAGAAAATGCTTTTGTCATACGGTATTGGGGTGACATCATATGCTTCTTTGTGTTGTCATACCATTTTGCAAGTAAAGAGATGTGGTTCTATGGTGAGGATGACGTCATTCGACTTCGAATGATGTAATGCGATTATGAGGTGTATAGTGTTGCAGTTCTGAATTGAGGATGGGGTTCTGAATGTAGGATGACGTCATTCGACTCTGAATGACATTATATAGTTTTGGAGAAGTTGTGTTGGAGTTTAAAGAGATGTGATTCTGAATGTAGGATAAAATTCTGAATGTAGTATGACGTCATTTGGCTCATGAATGACGTCATAAGGTTATGGGTTTAGAGAGATGAGATTCTATGTTGAGGAAGATGTAGTTCTATATCTGAGTGACATCATACGGCTCTTGTATGATGTCATTTGATATTGGCTTTGGGAGAAACAAGTTATATTGCATTTAAAGACATACAATTTTCGATTGAGGGAGAAGTGGTTTTGGATGATATCCTACAGCTCTGTGTGACATCATACATTACAAGAAAAAAGTTGTTTAGAGACTAATTTTTAGCTACCAAATGAAATGGTTACTAATTGTGACCAAAATAGTCACCAAATTAGATTTTGGTTGCTAAATAACTACAAAATAAAAGTAATGATTGAATTTATTGACCAATTAAGTCAAATAATTGGTATCTAATATTAGCTACCAAGATTTTAGTAACTTATACTATTAGATTCTAAATTGGTATCTAATTAAGTTAGAGACTTATTTAGAATCTAATAGTATAAGTCACTAAAATCTTGGTAGCTAATGTTAGATACCAATTATTTGAATTAATTGGTCACTAAATTTAATCATTACTTCTATTTTGTAGTTATTTAGCAACCAAAATTTAATTTGGTGACTAATTTGGTCACAATTAACAACCATTTCATTTGGTAGCTAAATATTGGTCTCTAAATAGTTTTTTTTCTTGTAGTGATATTACTCCTAGTAACGTCATAGGGCTCTTGTGTGACCTTATTCGGTTGAGGCTTTATGAAGATAAAGGTTGAGGCTACATGATATCACATAGCTCTGTATAACATCATACTACTCCAAGTGACGTCATACGACTCTTGTGTGATGTCATTCGGCTGAGCCTTTATAAAGATAAAGGTTGAGACTATATGATATTACACAGCTCTGAGTGACATCATACTAGTCCAAGTGACGTCCTATGGCTCTATGGCTAAGATGATAGAGGTTTGTGATTAATGGTGACATCATACGACTTTTGTACGATGTCATTCGACTGAGTGTTTTGGGCGATGAGGTTTACATCATACAATATTGGGTTAATGATGATGGAATGATAATATTGTGTTCTTTCAGGACATTAGCATCATCTCCCTTTTCTCTTCCTAATCTTTCATTCGGATTTCTTCTATGTTTCTTTTCTGTATTTTTTGATTCTTTTGTTTCACTTTGAGTTTCTTCATTGGTTGGCTTGACTTTAAATTATGCAATATTAAGAACAGCTATGTACGATGGTTGAGGGACTAATCATGAACTCGACGAGCGATGGTAATAGGTATCAATTTTGTCAACAAAATTGTGCACAGGGCAACAATTACTTCTGAATAATTATAGTGTTATTGGAAAAAGGTTATCAAGATTAGATATGTTTTGCATTCTATTCTCTATATGCTTTATGGAAAAAATAATTATTACTACTTTTCACTCATACTTCATCTAGATTCGGAAATACAAAATACGAACATAAAACAGAGACATAAAAATTGAAAGTATAAGCAAGTATAAAGAGATCAATTCAAGTTCACATAGCATCAAGTTCCCAGGCGTATCTCTTGAAGCTCTTGATAACCTTGTTCTTGATGCTTTCTTATTCTTCCTTCGTTTCTACAATTGTACCTTTGGAATGCTTCCTTATCTGAAATTGTATCTCTCTATGTGCAAAATCTCAATACGAATGTAATTCTCCTTCTAACCTTCTGTGTAACTTTCTTTCTATGATTCTCTCTTTTATCTTCGTATTTCCTGTGCTTTTTTCATGTAATCAATAGTAACCAATAGTAATCTTTAGTTATGGCTCTATTTCCTTTTTAAAGACTATGTTTTGACGATTCAGCACATTGCACCCTGGTTCATCAAACGAAAGTCTCGTTTTAGTGCACTGAGTGTAATTAACTGAATAGTGTGCATTCTATTTTTGTTTGAATAACTAATTCTTTCCCTTTTCATTTTTGTTTAACTTTTGTCTTCATGCAATGAATGAACCATTCAACGTTTATTTTCATAAATAACTGAACCATGTAAAATGCAATAACTATTATGTGCAATAATTAATGAAACATGTATTCAGTTAATGAATTTACCACACTCTACTAAAAAACAGCACCCGTTAGGAAAATTGAGCCAACGATAAAAAAATATTACAATGAAAGGGTGCATATTTGAAAAATGGGGGTGCAAATAGAAAAAGTTTATCTTTTTATTTTTATATAATTTTTTTTTTTGTTTTTCTTTTTTTCACCCGGAAGAAATGGGGTGTTGACACTTTCCTACTACATTGCTTGTATGTCTTAACCGATGTAATATATAGTTTTTTACATCTATTAAAGTCTTAACTCATGTTATATGTGATTTTTTTTTTAAGTTTTTCCAATTTTATCATTTTCCCAATCTGCAACAGTTCTTTCAACCAAATTATATCGAAACCAATACATATACCAAAATCAATTACAAAACCAAAACTTGCGAAAATTAAATTAACATCAAAACCAAAGCTTGCAAAAATTAAATTAACATCAAAACCATTTCCAAAACAATGTATATACATGTAATACACATTTATACATTTATATAAGTTATGATTTCTAATGTTAATAAAATATATTTCCCGTTCGTGACTAATTTCTTATGTCCAATGACTCGATATCTAAAAAATATCTGAAATACGAAATAAATGTTAGTCTTCATGATCACACATGAAACATCTAATTGATTAGTTTTTCAGAATATTTAAAATCTTTTAATACCTGCTCCCAATAGTCAACAACATTGACACAGGCTATGGTCCACATCCAATACATAAGATAATAGCCACATTCAAAACTTCCTTATTGTTTATTAATATATGAAATTCAACAAAGCTAATTTATTTAACAACTAAAAAAATGAAAATTTAATAATTTCAATGAATAACACCTAAGAAAAAAAAAATCCAACGTAGATTATGTGATGATGAAGTGAATCTATCTTCTAATACATTGCAGACATTAATTGCACTTAAAAAGATATCATTAGTAATTTATAATATATTGTATATAAACAATAGAAAAAATATTATTTCTTAATTAAATCATACCCTTGTACTATGGTCTTTATATCCACACTTAACTTTCTATACAATAAATAAAACCACACAACAGGATCGTCATGGGACAAATAACCATCAATTGCCAATGAGACCTAAAATAATCAATTAATTAGTCATATTCTTTGAATTATGTAACATTTACATGTAGTCAGTTTTCCTTACCCATTAATAATAGGAGCCATATAAATCCTCTTACAAGATTCCTGAATTCATCTTTGAATGTAAGTCTAACATTCCATTCTTTTATTCCTGGACTTTTTTTATAGATTGTAGCTCAAGTAATCCATAGATTTCAGGATTTTCCATGTTGAAAATTAATTCATTTATATACATACATTATTAATATAAATATCAGTGACAATGCTTCTTGAAACATCATTTCATCAAATAACATAAAGATTTAAAGTATGCTTACATCATCTATAATTGATGATTAGATGATTTCAAATACATCCTGCATGGCTATGTACAATGGTATATTACCATTGTCCACGTCAAAGATATGGCATCCCAAGAAATGATACAAGCTAACTGAAACAATTCATGACCAAGCTAACTCCTGAATAGGATTCACATTTAGTTAGAGTTGTGACTGGTGCTAAGGACTTAAATCACCACGAATTGAGGACTTTTCTTTCCTCTTACAATCCTATAAACCATGATAACAAACGTCATGTATCAATCTAAATAACATTAAGATAAATTAATTAAATATACCTAATTATTTTTTGAAATGGACTTAATGAGATGTGTAGGCCATGCAATAAATGTTCCAAGTGCCTCTCCGACTACTTTAACTTCTGATGTGGGCACTGGAACCTCGATACTTTCATCTCTAACTTCTTCAACGATCATTCTGGTCAATTCATCATGAATGGGAACATTATGCATTGTTGAAGCTTTAGGATACACTATCCCAATGGACACTAGACGAGGAGGAACTTCACTTTGTATTGTAATAATCCATATCTAGGATACTTGTGCAATGCTTCAAACTCTTTTCTATACAATATACAATTATTGGGACATGCATGTATTTTTTGGTACTCCATACCCATCAAACACAATATATTCTCTACCTCATAGTGACGGATCGACGATGTATTACCTTTTGGAAGCATTTCATGCAACAACTCAAGTAATTTAGTGAAGTTTTTATTGGTCCATCCATTTCTTGCCTGATATTAAATAATCTTAATATCATTGACAAACCTTTGAAGCTTGAACAATCAAGATACAAATCTTTTTCTAAATCATCTTTCAACGAATCATACATGTGTGCTTAGTGGAATCTATCTTCTCCAATATCATGAATCATGTCCTTATGCAATCCTAAAAATGTATATTAGAATGTTGACATTTCGATTCATATGCAGGTGGTAGGTCTACAACTTCATTGTGTCAGCTCTTCAAAGAACCATCATAAAGAACATGCTTTCATATCTAATGAATTTCTAGTTGTCATTCAAATAATTAACACAAGGAAAATAATATTTTATTTATACCTCATCCATTTTATTGTGAAAATTGTAGAAATTCTTCAACACCATTCTCATACACATCACTGATTCAACTCATTTTTCATAATCAACAACCCCAACAAAAGGAGTTAAATCACAAACATTAAAAGTGGAGTTGACTCCATTATTAGCGGGGAGATCTAGCCTATATGCATTATCGTTAATTTTCTAGAGGACTTGGAGTGGACCATCTCCTTTGGGATTAAGTTTGGACTTCTTCTAAGAAAGAAATCTTTCTTTTCTCAAATGCAGTCATACCCATTTCCTTTCCTCAAAAGTTATTTTCTTTCTCCCTTTGTTGTTGTAATCAACATATTTTTGAGATTGCTTTTTAAGTTAGTCCTTGACCTTCTCATGAAACTTGTTGGCAAACTCTGCTTTAAACATTCCTTGTGAACTAAAGAAGTTATATTCGGAAGTGGTAGTAAATCAAGAGGTGTGAGAGGGTTAAATCTATAAACAACCTTAAAGGGAGAAAGGTTAGTAGTCTTGTGGACTATGTTATAAGCAAATTCAATGTGACGAAGATATTTATTTTGAGAGTTCTTGTTACCCTTAATAATTACCCTCTACAAAATGGATAGGTATTTTTTTCTTATCTTAGTCTATCCATCAGTATGAGGATGACATGAGGTTGAAAACAACAATTTATTTATTATCCTATTCTCAAACGTCTTAAGAATAATATAATCAAATACTTAAAACCTTAAGTCATGAAACCTTTCTCACACGCTTTTAACCTTTCAAAACAATTATCTATTGATCAGTGTTAATATTGGTTGATTGCTAAACTGAAACTCTTGTGAATACCTTGTGTGTAAGATTTTTAAACAAATGCAATGAAAGTTATAACACTCAATACATTTTCAAAATCAAAATCTTCAAACATCATCATAAAAACAATTTCTCTTGGAACTTGACTTTACTCTTCAAGTTCAACCTCTTCAAATTCAACAATGTGTGAAGGAGTTTTCACGAACAGAAAGTTATAAACACTTACATCGATTATAAATATAAATAATATTAAATAATGTAGAAATTAATAACCAATGTAAAAGAGGCAGTGGTATCATTCTCCATTTTCTTCCATCAAAATAATTTTTTTATAATATATTTTATTAAAATTATAATATAAATTTGTTTAGATTTCTTTTCATTTAATAAACATATTTAAAATATAAATATAATTATGAAATTATTAACTTACATTTTAAATTAAAAAGTAATTTGAAATAATTAAAGAAAATGCTAATAATTAAGTGGAAATAATAAAGTTAATAGATTTCATGTTATAAGCAAATAATTAAAATATATAATTAGTTTTAGCGAATGCTTTTCATTAAATCAATCAAATTTTCTCTCATTCATTTTTTAAATTCCAACTAATTTTGAATTTTTGTGTAATTTATCTAGTAATTTTACTAAACTTGAAATATGACAATTACCTAACATAAATTATACTAATAAATATTCATATTTAATCTAAAAAATACTAATTTATCAATAATTTAGAAAATAGCGTTTAATTTCTCAATTGCGAGCACTAAAAGATAACTTTTCACTAAAATTACTAAAAAAATTATAATCTACATATAAAATATTATATACAAATACAAATTTGTATGCAGAATATTGTATTTGAATGTAAATTTATATATAAAATAAATATTAAATGTGAAACATTACATGTAAATTGGTATTTTAAAAAAGCATTACATATTGAATATTATATAGGAATAAAACTTATATGATAAAAGAACGAAATATCACAATTATTATTATTATTAATACTAATATTAATATTAATATTATTATTATCAATATTACTATTATTATTAATATTATTAATAAATTTACTGATATTATCATTATTATTATTAATATAATTAATTATTGTTAAAAATATTATTATTAATTTTATTATTACTATTATTAAAATTATGAACATATTGATATTATTATTAATGTTAATATTATTGTTTTTAATAATTAATATTTGTAGAAATTATAATCATAATAATAATAACAATAGTCATAATATAATAATAATAATAATCATATTACAACAATAAAATTGATCTTGTTCTCTATTCTTCGATTCAATTCCTATTTGTAGTAGATTTTTCACGATATGGATTTGAAATTTGTAAGCAATTTTTTTTTTCTGTTCTGTAAGGTAACATATTAATTATCAAATAAAATAAGAAATATAAATGTAACTCTATTATGTAAGTAAAAGAGGTAGGTAGTACTTTTGTTTAAAATTGAAATGGACGAGATTGTCATTTAGAACATATCAGAAAAGATAAATGCAATTTTTTTTTTTTTATGTTTTAACATTTGAATTTATTCTTTCAATTCTTTTGAATATAAAAATAGTCTATTTTATAAATTTATTTATATGATAAATTTAGTTTCCAAATAATTACAAAAAGTTATTTTTAAAATGATGAGAATTTAAAATTACTTATTCAGGAAAAAAAAAATTCCTAAATTTTTTTTAAACTATTTATATGGTAAACTTAGTTACCAAATAACTAAAAAAGAAGTAATATTTTTAAAATTGTGAGAATTAATAAATTACTTTTTCATTGAAAAAAAATTCCCTAAATTTTAGAAATCTAAAAGACATTGCAAGCGTATTGGACCACTGTAGTTATCCTTCTATATTTGACAATATACTCCTTCTCACGTTGCAACTTCAATGGACCCAATAATTAAAAAACGACGATGAGGCATAATAGCGAAACGTACAACTAAACACTGATAATGGGGTGTACGTGGCAACGAGGTATTGTCCACGCGATGTTTTGTTGTCCCCGCATTTGGAGCTTCCGCGTAAGTTCTACCACAAACTATAACCTCAAAATCTCTTTACACTTTCGCTGAAATTAAATATATATATATATATATATATATATATATATATATATATATATATATATATATAACCTCAGATTTCAAATAATACAATTTACAGTATATTTGAATATCTGATACGTGAGTATTCCTTAAGTTCTTTAACCTTGAAATTCATGTGCAGGTTGATTAATTTAGGGGATAAACAAGGTTTACTATTTGATTATCAACTTGATTAATTAATTTTTAGATTGTATTTTTGATAATATTTTTTGAGTTGATGTTTTGCTATCTTTTCCGGAAATGAGTTTGTCTTTTTCTTTCCGAGTCATGTTATCCGATGATGCCAATTTGAAAAAGTGAAATGTTTTACACCTTTCATTTTTTCCACTATTAAAAAGAATAAAGAATAAATCTAATTGGCACCATTTGTATATGAAATCCCTAATTTCAGAATCGACTTGGGCTAAATTCTAATTTTATCTAATTTTTTTATAAATATTCTTGAATTGAAATAATTGACGTGATGGTTAAAAATACCACGTCGGTTAGAAACTAGAACAGACGTGGTAACTCACTTATTTAAAAATTTGAAAATTTTTATTTTTTATTTTTTATTAATATATATGTAATAGTATTTTTATTTAACTCACATTGTGTTGTTTAACCAACATTATGAATACTCATTTATTTAAAAAATACTACTATATTTAATTATGTTGGTTAGAAAGACGTGATAATTTACTTATTTAAAAATTTTAAAATTTTTATTTTTTATTTTTTACTAATATATTTGTAATAGTTTTTTTTATTTAACCCACATTGTGTTATTTAACCAACATTATGGATACTCATTTATTTAAAAAATACTACTGTATTTTTATAATGTCATTTTTGTACTAACATTATGTTGACTTTTGATTTTTTTTATTAGTTATCTGCCTCTTCTTTACTTGTAAATAATTTTAATCTTTTTAGTATTCTTTTAATTCGTTAAGATAGTATGATAAAAATTAAATATATGTAATATAATTTTTTAAATAAATATATATTGTAAATAAAACTGGATCATTTTTAGAATGAAGCTTGTTCTCAATTAGATATTTTCACTATCCGTATATACCAAACATTTCACTCTTACTAATTTAAAATTATATTTCTTTAATATCCTTTATATATTATATTCTAAACTGTTTATTCAATTTAATTTTAAAAATTTTATCAATAAATTTCAATTATAAAAAATTGTAATATTATGAACTTTAACTATATATATATATATATATTCTTTAAAATGCATACCTTTTGTCCAAATTTAGTTTATACTATATTTTATAAAAGAAAAGTTATGATATTTTAATCAAACTATTCTACACCCCCACTATATAATTAATTTAAATTTTAAATCATATGTTTTTTATTTGATAGTTAACTATTAAAATATAATATTTTGTTATTGAAGTGAAGTCATCAAATAATTTAACATAGGACGAAAAGTTAAATAATTTTAAGGAAACTAAATACATGAAAAAGATAACATGGGTAAACGAAAATATTAAGGTTTAATACATATTGTGAATAAAATTAGAAGATAAGCATAAAATGACACAAAAGAAAAAATCTATTTATGAGATTCAGTGTCACATTATGGCCTTCGTTGTTGTCTCCGTGGTTTTTCATGTACTCCATGTTTGGTTGATGGATCAGATGGTGGGGGAGGTGGCAGTGCAGCTTCATTATCATCATGTTCGTCATCATCATCCCCACTTGCGTTATGAAATGTTTGGGAAGACATTGTTGGTCGGTAACAATCCATGGATGGCGTTGGATTGTATGCAGAGAGTGGGGAAGTGAAAGAAGTCCCAAATATATTATGCGGTGAAGTGTGAAACCAATTTGGTTGTGATGGGAATATGTTAAAGGTGGAAACAACTTGTTGATATGAATATGGACCAGCCATGTTGTTTATGTTACTCATGTATCTGAACATTGGAGATAGTTGAAAATTAAAATTGGCAACATTTGGAGGTTGAAATTGTTGTGCACTAGAAGATGATCTAATATGTTGATAGTAAGGTTGTGGTTCACTTGGTGGAGGCTGGGGAAACGGGTCATACTGTGAAAAATGATATGATTAGTTAATTGTGATTAATAATTGTAATATGCTACTTAATAGGAAATGAACTTACATCTTCATCGGACATTGATGCTTGTTGAGGGGTTATATACGGTACAGTACAAGAGATGTACCATTGCATATATGGTACAATGTTATGCAAATGATCGTTTCCACCAAATTGCTGCCCCTAAATTAAGAAGGCCTATCGATCATTCCACATGGCGATCCACTTTTGATGGTAGTGGGGCCAATGTCTATCTGTTCTTCCTTGCATGCCATCTTTATGAACATCATCTAAGTTTAATGGGTCAATGGAAATAGGTTGGCGTAACCCAAACTGCCTCATAACCCTATTTGGTTGATGAAACTTAACTGTGGAAAAACAAATGAGATGAACAATAGCGCGACTAACATCAAAGACGTCAATGGTGATCAAGCGTCTGATGTTATGCCCTATAAGGAGTTTACAAGAACTGAAAAAATATGTTGTTAGCATGAGTGTGACAAGAAACATATATGTATAGTAGAAATTAAAAATGACTTCCTTTGGTTGCACATGATCCAATGTGCTTCATAAAAGATGAAGCACATATGTAGGTATGCTTGTCCCTTGAGCTGGATGAGACCTCCTATGATGAATAATTAATTTTTTAAGAAATAAATATAAATCAAACTTATAATACATTGTGAAGGGCATAAAAGATAACCTCGTAGCTAATGGAAAGCCACGCTCTGCTTTAATGTCTTCATCACTAAGCGTGTCAACAGTGGGGGTAATAGAGGTAATTTGATACCATGCCCATGATTGCAAAAGCAACATACAACCTCTAATAATTGTTTGGTTGAAATCGACCCCATGGTCTAGAGCACGAAATAAACACGTCAATACAGCTGCACCCCAACTATAATTGGAGACATTATTGAGGTCTGTCAATAACTGAAGATACATAAGATGAACTCGACTAGCTGATGTATTTGGCATTAATAGACTTCCGATAAGTGTCAAAATATGTCCATGAGCATGTTGACTAATTACCACCTCAGTTGTATTATCAGGCAGTTCTCGAAATGCATTATTTAGCTAAGATAATTTGACTGTATTTCCTTTAATGACTTTGGCAGACGGTAAAAACCCTAGTAGTTCTTCACAAAGTGAGAATAAGTCACCAAATGTGACACTCTTTACTGCTTCTCCATCAATCGGGAGACCAAGTTGCAATGCAACATCCTCTAGAGTTATCATGCATTCTTCAAGAGAAAAATGAAATTCATGTGTTTCTGTTCTCCATCTTTCAACTACTGTTGTTATTAGGTGGTGATTGGATAATCAAATGATGGATTTAGCATGCATCTATATAACGTTTAAGCAGTTAAAATGTTCATTGACTTGGTTTTTGCGCTGTCAAAATGAGTTTCTGCATGCATCTATATAACGTTTAAGCAGTTTAAAATCAGTGCATGTCACGTTCAAACATTATCCGTGCAAAAATTAATCATTTCACTAAACCCTAAATATTTAAAATTTATAAATACAAAGATATAGCTATTAGGTAAAACTTACACAGGATGGTGAACAAATGAAATTGGACAATGGCAGAAAAAATTAGCCTAAAACACACAATCTATAGTTCACATTCTACACAAAATCTGAAGCTCTCCAATATCTTTAGCAATGTAGAGAAATCAAAGTGAAGTGAAATGGGAGATGACATTATTGTTGAGCGATATAAATAATGCCATTGCAATGTGTTCAACACTAGAAACAAAGCATGGATATGAACAATCTAAATGGAATTGTCATTCAATAAAAGTAGCAACAGAGCACTAAAGATATGAATAGTTTAATAATTGAATTTTCATTCAATAAGAGGCACTGAAACACTCCAAAGTCACTGACCCTTGGACTTATTTGCCCCGTGACCATCTGAAAAAGAAGTCGTGCACCGCATCACGACTTCATGCGTCCCACCCAGTGCTGGTCAAAATTATACTGATATTGTGATAAGTCGGTGGACTGTGTCCTTGCCTGCCTACAATACGCCTTCAATGTTGCTTCAGTATAGCTTTCACGCGTGTCTTCGGTGTTGCTTCAGTATAGCTTTCATGTGTGTCTTCAGTTTTGCTTCATTATAGCTTTGACGAGTGGTGTAGGTTCTACAATGGAAGTGCTTCAGGTTGTATAATCACTTATCACATTTTACTGTATAAAGCCATCAAATCAAATACGAGTATATAACATTTCTTATATATTAGTCTTGAACTTCTTAAAGAGAAGAGATTGAACTGGAGAAGATATTCAGGGAATACAATCTTTATAAATTGTAGAACATCAAATTCTCAGGTCTGTATTTTCTATTTTGTGAAATTATTAAGATTATGCCACTTTAAACTGAAACCTGATATTTATTTTTATAGCAATAATTACGGATTCTATTTTTATTAACATTAATTGTGCTATTTTTTATACTGTTAGATTGAAATGTTATTTAATGTCTTGTTGTATGTTTTTTTTAATTAAAAAAAGGTTAAATCATTATTAAATCATGATTCCATTATAAATTTTAATTTTTAATGAATTTCAGTTATTGATAAAAATATTAAAAATTACATATGAAACAAAGTAATGAATTTTATTGTTTATTTTAAAACTTATGCTTAGGTGAAGATTAACATTAGTAAAAAAACTTATGCTTCATTGTGAACTTTGAAAGATATTACAGAGATATTTCTAAAATATATGAGTGACTAGAATTATATTATAGAGGTATAGGTATTATGAGATATAGTTTTTATAATAAATTCTAATTATGAGATATTATTTTCTTTATTAACACTAGTAGACAAAAGATATTTAATCGCAGTTGTATAAGGCTTATAAGCGCGGTTGTACAACCGCGATAAAAAGTACCGAAGATACAAACACGGTTGTACAACCGCGATTGAAAATATAACATACCACCGTAGTTCTTCAGAATCCGCATCGAAAAATGGCATAGAAGGTTAAAAAATATACAGAAACTGCACATACTAGCGCAGTTGTAGAGGGAATCGCGCTGGTATGTCGCATACAAACGCGGTTGTTAATAATGGCAATTTTTTTTTTAATTGGCAGCAGTTATTCGCTACTGCCCAATGCCAAAATTCATTTGATATCAACACATACCAAAAGTAAAATCCAAAATTTCCAATTCAACACATACTCAATTCAAAATTCAAAATCTAATATCTCCAATACAACACATACTCAATTCAAATTTCAAGTTTCCACAAACACTAGAATTCTAAGTATTGACACAAACATTATATAAGTCTATATATGCATAAAGTACAAAGTTGTTACAATATACAACTTAGACAAATATTACTATACATTATACTAGAAAGTTATTAGAATATACTACAACTTACTACAAGTTTACTATAAGATTTCATTTCTCTTCTCAATGAAGTAAGTTGCCCATTCTGTTTGAATATCTTCTATGTACTTGTGTTCAATTGGATCTGCATCTATAAACATCTGAAATAGAATAACTGTGTTAGATATTATCAACATATGCTCATCATAATTTTATCTATTTTGAACACTTTCATACATGTTTCCAAGAGTCGGTGATATGGGCTTGGACTATGGTCTTCATCCAATGCATGACGTAGTAGCCACATTCCCAACTTCCTTTTTGTTTGTTACACTACAATTTCATCAAAGTTAATTCATTAAACAAGTCT
>Ga0209700_107845_pt1 | contig 14504 bp, 4 predicted proteins | sample SiratroredBW_FD_187528 | JGI IMG/M metagenome (GOLD analysis project Ga0209700, IMG submission 187528) | Root nodule microbial communities of legume samples collected from California, USA - Siratro red BW (SPAdes) (version 2) | ecosystem: Host-associated > Plants > Roots > Nodule | place: USA... | reverse complement strand
CTCTAGAACATAGATCATTAAGACTGCAAATGTAGTAACTTGGTCCTTCTGGAACTTGAATGTAATCATGTCCTGTGTTATATATTATTGGATTTTTTCCAAGTTTGCATCTATTGTATCCTTCCTCGTCCACAAGAGCAACATCATAACTGTAAGGACTGTAATTGAATTCTGCACTCACAAAACAATGAAATCAATATAAGTTATAAGGACTGTAATTGAATTCTGCACTTACAAAACACTGTAATTGAATATTTTTATGTGTTGACCACCTCTCTCTCTGTGTTTATTGTCAACATTGAATAGTTTGCTTGCATAGTGATGATCATAAACATAGCTCTTAAACATTATTCAATGCAAATAAATACTATCAGTTTCTTTTTTACTCCTTCGGTTTTTTGGATGGTAATAATCATAAAAATATCATAATAATCGTGTTAGTTAAGAATTATAATAATATCTATTAATAAGAACAAATTTACATACAATATAAAAGATAATGTAAGAATTTTATATAAAATGTAGGATAATAGTTATGTTAGTTAATAAATTACACTAAACAAATAGCAATTCGTACATAATATAAAGTTATATGAAAGTCAGACGTAATGAGTAAATTATAATAATAAATAATTGAAAAATAATTCATATTAATAAATATAATTTTTTTAACTTTCATTAAAATAAATTAAAAAACTTTTTTTTAAATCATTGTTTCAACTGGTTTAATGCACTGATTTTGAAAAAAAAAAATCCAATTTTAAATAAATTTCGTTTCTGAAAGTAAATTATTAAATTAAACTAAAATGTTTTATTTAGGTATTAAATTTGTTATTGCTCCCAACCTATTGTTTAGTTACAAATGTGCATCATTTACAAGATTTCCCTTACTATCATGAAAAGTAGGACCACATTGGAATTATTTGTAAGCATCTTATGTTACAACAACATTAAAATAAAATTGTAAACTCTTAAGAATTATACTTTAATCTCAATTAAATTTATTTAGTTATTTTTTAGATTCTCTCGATTATTATTAATCTTAGTCAACCTTACAAATTCAAAATGTAGTAAAATTCTTAAACTGTGGTAATGTTTTAGCCTAATTTCCAAAATTGTATATTTTTTTATATTTTTTTGATATAAATATAATTTCTTAAATTAAATTGTACGATTTCTTGTGCTACCTAAAACAATTTACTTTCAGAAACGAAAAAGTTTTACCAATTTGGAAATTTTGTCCCAAAACGTTTTCTATGTTGGATTAGCCTTCTCCAAATGAAAACATCCATTAACCATATACTATTTTGATTATTTTACAATGAAATTATACACATGACCATTATTCATAGATTTTAAAATTTTAAATAATGATTAGTACATACACCACTAAAATCATCCATATAAAGTTTATGATGAAATTTTTTTTTTTATGATGTTAATAAAAAATAAAACAAAAATACTGAAACTTCAAAGTGTTTCATACAAAATTAACAAACTTAAAGAAAGATTAATTTGATATAAACATGTTAATATTCTTGCAGTGACTCAGAAAGAAACAACAAGGAAGGAACTCAGTTACTGCTCAAATAGCGTAAAAGTAAATATTCAAATGAAAGCGTAAAAGTATCTGAACTCTTCGTGTATGAGCTCAATTCACTCATCAAATCAAATCGAGATTTATCAGGATGATTGGCAATGCAGATCTTCATAGTATGTAAATATTTTGCATTCTGCATAATATAACTTGCAAATTGGAACTCATCCATAGAACCACGGTAATTCTTAAGAAAACAGGTCTTAAGATGCAATGAAATGCAGATAGGAACAGAATGTGGGTATGGCTGATCGTCGCCTTCAGTAGATGAATCAAAACGGGTCTGACAACAACAATAAAATTAAATTAATACTAATGCTTGAAGAAAAGATAACAAGAAAATTTATACTTCAAAAGCTTAAATCATCAAACCTTGTGAATGCCAATGACAAGACTTCGAAGTTTGGGACAAAGATTCAGCATTTTCAAAACCTTATCAAATTTCTCCAAACATTTCAATTCAAGTTGAACTAAATTCTGAAAGTCAAAAATCAGGTCTCGTTCATATATCTGCAAGACATACAAAATAATATCAAAACATCAAAAATGACATTCTGTTTCTTTGAAAATGGAAAGTAAACAAAATTCACAGGCATTACCCTCTTTATGAACAAAACTTCAACATTCTTAACAATTCCCAGTGGAACTAATTCATCAATGTTGGCTTTGACCAACTTGGTCAGTCCGTCGAATTTTCCTACGTTGAATCTTCCGAATTTTCCTACCATACCAAGTGTAAGCGTGACTTCCAAATCCTCAAGATTGGGAGTCCTAGAAAAAAGCTGTGAACAATCTATATTATCTAAAAATGTAACACTATTCAAATGCAATATTTTAAGCAAGGGCAAATCAACAAAAGAAATAGCTTCCACTTTTAGGAAGGCCAATTTGAGAACTACAAGAGTTTTTCAACTAAAAATCACAGATGGCATGACACATTCATCATCCAGACTAAGGTGGAGATGTTGAAGTTTACAACTTCCACTAGTTGCAGCCTTAAACAATGTCTGGATACTCATATGATCAAAACACCAAGAGAAACATTTAAAGAATAATCTATGGAGGGGTTGGTCCAAATGACGTGAAAGCAAAAAAGAGTGCGCTGAATGAAGAAAGTGACGGTAGTCCTTTTCGAATTCCTTCGAACTAAGATCTTTGTACTCAAAATCGAAAGAGGGAACTGAACGCCATAGGGGGTTCCAGTTCTTGGAGAGAATACTTGTTGCAACAACTTGTTTGGTTGGGAGAAAAGAGAGAATGTAACATAGTATAAAAATGACACAATTTTATGTATTTTTTCGTTATGAATATATGTTTTAACACAATTTATGCATAAGTGAAATAAATTTTTTTATCCAATTTTAGAATTTCTAAAAAAAAATACCCCAGCTTCAGAAGAAAACCACATTCTACTGTGTATTTAATTTAATAGGTAACAATAATGTATATTTTTAATATAACGGTTTTTATATTTTTACCCTTCATCATTTTTTATTACCTTTTATATTATCGGAGCATATTTTAATAAAAAAATCTTATAACCTTTAGCTGTATTTTTTTACTATTTTAACTTTTTCACCTGACGTATTTTTTTTATCTTTTAACAAATAAGATATTTAAAAGAAAAGTTTACTGCTATTTTATTATTATTTTCATATTTTTATATTATCTAATTTCTTTTAACTATTATATTATTTACAATATTTGTTAATTTTACTGTTTTACAACTATACTAGATAGTAAACTGTTTAAGTGTTTTAAAATAACTTTTTTATTACATTATATTTCTTTTAACTCTTTTTTTTAGTATTAAATATATATATATATATATATATATATATATATATATATATATATTTTCAAAAATGTGTTATTTTGTTTTATTTTAAACTTGAATAGAAATATTTTAAGATATAAAATAATATTAATAACTAATTTACAATACAAAAAATATACAACAACTGAAAATAAAATATAATTAAAACAATTTATCCAAAAATAAAAGATGAATTAAATAATATTTTTGTTTCTGTAAAATTTGTGGTTTCTTATGTTTACTGAATAATATTTATCATTTGATTTTAATAGACAAAAAAATTTGTTTTGATTCTTATTATTTATTGAGATTCTTTAAGTGTAGCCTATCATAATTGTAATAGTGATTTTACAATGTATTAATTTATTTTTGTAATATTCGTACTTTAATGTTTTATTTAATTATTGATATATTGTTAAAATAGAAAAATATTCATACGATGCATTAAAATTGTATGGTAATAAAATAATTTTATTATGAATTAAATAAAATTGGGTCATAATGACATGATTTATTATTAATTAAATGATATAAATTTGGAACAATTTACTTATAGTAAGAATTAAAAAAATGTTTATTTTAATAATTTTACAAAAAGAAATTATATATAAAAAAACTGAAATTATGTATACACAGGAAAAGCTTAGGATGGTATTTCCCATATGTTGGGGTTGAAAACTTTCATTATGATATAACTTATTGTTAATAATGTGAATGTATGGTAAATAAGTTTATTTTGGTAATTTGTAATATTTTTTATTAAGTTTGTTACTTTTATTTTGTTCATAAAATATTTGTCAAGTTTTTTATATAAGATATAATTTGATTATTTATGTTGTATTTATTAATATGTGATTTTCCTATTTATACTTTTCTATTCGAAGTAAAAATTGTTTTTTTAATCTTTTAATAAATGAGATATTTGAGGATAAGTTTTGCTATTTCTTATTATTGTTTTCATACTTTTATATTATATCATTTATTTTAAATACTATATTATTTACAATATTTATTTTCCTATTTTATAATTATACTTTAATACTCATTTATTAATTGTATCCAATTAATTGTTTTCTCGATTATGCTATTTTACGATTTCTTTTAATATCTTTTTACACTATTTGTACTCAAATATAAAAGTAAATTTATATTTTTATTAATATATTTTTAATATAACAAGATTTTATTTTTGCATTGGAATTGAAATTTATGTGCATGCCGTGAGAAACCTAAACTTTGGAAAGTGAAAGGAAAAATTTAGGGTTATATTTCCCATATTTTGCATTGAAAACTTATGTGATGGTATTACTTTTTACTAATAATGTAAATATTTGGTAAATAAATTTTTTTTGTGTAGTTTATTATTTTTTTAAGTTTTTTATTTTTATTTTCTTTACAAAATATTTTTTGAAGTTTTTCTATTTTTTACATAAATATAATTTTTATTATTTTATTGATTATTCATTTATTATATATGATTTTACTACTTAAACTCTTTTTATACAGAGTAAAAATTGTTTTTTTAATATTTTAATAAATAAGATATTTGATAGTAAGTTTGTTATTATTCTTATTATTTTGGTACTTTTATATCATATCACTTAGTTAAAATAAGAATTATGGATAGGATATGACTAGTTTCCAAAATCATATGAAATCATAACATGAATTATAAATTTTATTATAGATTTTATTATCTGTAAAAAAAATATGTAAAATAAAAAAAATATTTAAGAGATACTATAAAAGAAATTAAAGAGATACATATTTGTTTGATTTTATTTAAATTGAAATTAAAACTCGTTTAATTAAATCAATAATATGAATAATACAGCAGAAAATACATTTTTAATTCTTAATTATGATTAAAATTTAAATTTGAATTACACTAATTTTAATTGGATGATGATTTTATTTAATAAACTCATATTTAATTATGATGAGGAATGTATCATAATTATTTGATTATTATTTGAATTTGAAATTTATTTTAAATTTAATTGTATTAATTTTAATTGAACAGTGTTCCAACTTACAACACACAATAATGTAAAATTTTAACTGCATTACTTTTTTTAATTATATTTAGGTTTGAACTGATTCCGAGTGAATAATCAGTCCACATATCCTACACTTTTTACTATTAAAATCTCTATTTTAACTATTTGATTTTAAGTATTATAACCTTTACAATATTTATTTTACTATTTTATATTTATACTTCAATACTCATAAATACCAAATTATTCATATTATGTTTTCAATTTGATAATTTAATGATTTCATTAAATTATATATTTCCACAAATAGTAAAAAAAAAGTCAAAAGTTGGATGAAATTTTCACCAAGATATTTTCAAAAAGAAATTAAGACAAAAGTTAATTAGTCTTTTTAATTATTTTGACAAATAAAATCTTTTTTCATATCTTTATTATTATGAATGATTTAATTTATAATTAAGCATATCAATTTCAAGCATACTTTTTTATGTACAAAAATCACATCAATTCATATAATTTTATTTATAATTTAATCAGTCTAATATATAATATTTCAAACTTATCATGCTGTATTAGTTCTGCTCACTTTGATAATTTATAAATAATCATTTGCATTTTCAATGAATTTACTGTGTCCCCCATAGTGCAAATATAATAATGACATTAACTGTCATTAATTTGAAATTCAAAATCAATATACTTTCAACATATAGTATACACTAATGTATAATGACCAGTATTTTCTTAGAAGATAATAACTTATATAAAGGAAGGTACAAAAGATTCATATAATTTAAATAATCTAATTAGTAAATTATTATTTTACATTAATTTTGTTCTCATGTTATATTTTATTGACCTGATGCCATTTTATTTAAATTTGAATTAAGAGAGTAATGTAAATTGACCGTATAAAGGAATGTATAAAAAATTCATATAATTTCATTTTATAATTTAAACAATCTAATTAATAACTTACTGTTTTACATTAATTTTGCTCTTATTTGCCCTATGACATTTTATTTAAAATTAAATTTAGAGTAAAGTAAACGAGGCCTATATGATTAAAAACTATTTCTAAAGAATTATACTTCAATCTAAGTTACATTCCTGATCAGCATTGATATAATTTAAAGTTTAAGACTAAAAACTTTGGTTATATTTTGATAGGTGTATTATCAAATTGAATTTTTTTAAAAATATTGTTAAGATGAGTAAATTATGTTTGGATGAGACAACTTGTAAAAAAAGTCATATCAAACACAACTTTGTGATGCAGTTTGACTCTCCCGTTGAAATTGTATTTAGTTAAGTGTAGATGGTAAAGTCATGTACCACAAACACGATTTTGATCAAGAATAATCTAGTTTCATGTTTTTTATTTCACTGAAATTGCACAGAAAGAACACGATTGCACAGAAACAAATATTGTTTGTTTTTTATCTCAATTCAATAATATCCACAAACAATTATACCATTTCTATAAATTTCCCTACTTTGGCTATTATGATATAAAGTGCTTTTATCAATTTAATTAGTTTAATTTGAGAAAATATTGAGTAAAAGAAATGAAAAATTAAATATTTTAGGTGAAAAAAATTAACAATTGGACCATATTTATTTAATTTGACTTGAAAAATATAAAGACTAAAATTAAAAGTGTGATTAAACTTTTTGCTAAACATTCAATTCAATGCAACTAATATCAGCATATTTTCTGTTTGGTAGGACTAACCCAGGAGTTACTTCTAATATGTAAAACAAACAATGCAAAGTAATATACTTTTTCAATAATATATAAAGTTTTCAATGATTTTATACACATTTGAAAGATGCTTCTAATTATCACATATGCTTCTCTGTTTCTGGAATTGATATCAGTAATTTGAGGAAATTAGTTACATGTCCTTGTATCTTATAAATAAGCATCTGCCATACTTAGCTCAATAATTGATACAATTACTAGCTAGGCTCTTCATTTCAAACAAAGAACTAGATCAGAACATTACAAGAGATTTGAAAAACAAAACACCCTTTATAGACAGTAGCAGAGCTTTGTTGGGACCTTCCAAAAATTTTTTTCACATATATAAATAAATATATATATTTTTTTAATTTTATTATATTTTGTATTTGGCACCCCAAAATTTTTATACATATATTTTGACACCTATATGAAGATCTGTCAGTGTTACTACCACTTTCACCATCTATACTGGTGACAGAAACTACATGAAATTTCGTTATTTTGAAAAAATCATGATCCCAACATTCAATATGGATCTGGCAAATAAGAGAATGTGATCTACGATTACTGTCATTTTTTTCTGTGAGTAAACCAAAAGGCTAAAGCAGCTTAGTTTCTGATATATAATTTTACATTATGCAGTCGAAATCACAGGCTTCACACTGTTAAGTCTCAGTATTTTGTTGAAGGAACTGAAGGGCAGTGGCATATAGACAAAACTTTAGCTTCAGCATAATCAAAGCACCAAGCATACCAGCACAAAAAGCAAGAATATATTCCACATAATATGTACAACACCTCTCACAGCACAAGATGAATGAACAAGTACCAGTGTAATCGAGGACAATCTTATAGTCTAAACTTATTTCTTGAAAAGTAAACTCTTAATTATAAATGAACATGAACTAATCTCTACTTTTTAAAAACCTTTAGAAGTCAATCATTACATAATTTTAATAAGTGATTGATCTATAAAAGCAAGCTGACAATGGAACATAAGACAAGATGTAAAAGATCTCTCAAAGTTGGGTATAATGTCTATAAAAGATATCTGTTTATCTACTGTACTTTGAAAGCAATGTGTATATACATACCAAAAAAACATAAAAAATATATGAAACAAAATGAAAAGAAGAAATTATTAACAGAAATTGAAATTTAGGGAAAAGTCTATGTATACTGCAAACTGCACTTTATTAACAGAGAGTCATTCGCATCAAGCTAACCCATGTTCAGCAAACATTCAGTTTATAACGATCAAAGAAACAAAATGATAAAGTTTCCCTACGCAATTCACAGTAACTAGTAAAACTATTCAAATAAAATTTGACAATCTTCTGAAGACCTCGGGAACGAGGACAATTCATTTCTTATATCAGCTGTTTCTCTTGGGCCAACAGCACCAAAGCATATCTTCATCATCTGTAGACTTGTTGCATTCTGCAAAATATGAGTTGCAAAACGCAACTCATCTGGAAAATCACGGTAGTTTTGAATTTTGCAGCTTTTAAGATGGGAAAAACAATGAGGAACAGACCAAAATTCTATTAGATGGCTTTCACTGGATTGATTCGTTTCATTCCACTGGCCCGGGGCCTGATAACAATTCACGAAATTGAATTAATACAGATTTTAAAGAAAACATAACAACAAAATTAAACCTTTAAATCATTAAATCCTCAAACCTTATCCAGAGGTGAAAGAAGACTAAGATTAAGTGAAAGAATTTGAAGTCTGGGGCATCCATCGAGCATTTTCAAAAGCTCAAACCATTTATGACGAGGCAAAACCTTCAAAGTAAGATGAAGTAAATTTTCAAATTGAAAAACAGGATCTTCATAGCATATCTGCGCATAGCATATCTGCATGAGACACAAAATATCATAAATAATGAGTTTCCTTGATGAAAATGGAAAATAATAGTAAACAAGTTTCACAGTCATCACCCTCTCTATGATCAAAATTTCAACATTTTCGATGCTTTTAAATGGAACTAAGTCATTGTTGTCCAATGTAACTTTCTTCACTTGAGGTAATCTGTTCAAGTTTTCTCTAACATTAGAAACACTGCTCAGCTCCAATTCCTCAAGACTTGAAGGAAACTGTGAAAGATCTAAACCGTTAAGGAAATTAACGTAATTCAGATGCAAGATCTTCAGTGAGTTCAAATGATGAAAGGAAATATCATCCTCCACTTTCAAGTAAGTCAACTTCAGCACTGTAAGAGTGTTGCATGTAAGAAGCTTGGAGGGTACGACGATGTTCCCATTGAGATTAAGATCCAGATGTTTGAGTGTATCATATCTTGTCTTCATTATAAGCTCAATCTGTGCTTTGATACATGCAGAATCACAAAACGAACAACATGCAAAAGATAATTCCTGTAAAGGTTCCTCGATATCATAAGAAAGCCTCCTAAAAGAGTTTACTGACTCAAGAAACTTAGAGCATGTCTCTCTTTCAAAAAAAGAGGGAAAAAAGGAGGCCGTGTCAATAATATTCCTTTGGGGATCCACAGTCCGATGATAAAAGAAGGTCTTGTAATCACTAATCTCGTAAGGGTGGTCAAAATGTATACAAGAAACTGCACGCCATACGGGTTTCCACCTCTTTGAGAGAAGTCTGGTTTTCAAAACCTCTTCGGTGGGAAGAAAAGAAAGAATATGAGAGAGGATGGAGTCTGGTAAAGTGCATGCTTCAGAATGTGGATTATGGGAAAAACCTGGATTGTATTTCAGATTTTAAATTTAATATCAGTTGACATGACAGTTACAAATTTAGTTGACTGGGAAAATGCAACAAGCAATGGACTTCACCTTATTATTAATAAATTCAATCACCTTTATTAAGAAGCAAATATTTTGTGATGAGATAAAGTTAAGCAATCAAACAAGTAAATTAAAATTCAGATATTAATTAAATAGACTAAAACCACTACTAGTCACGCACTGTATAATCATGCAACATTGTTAAACAATAAATATCGAGAGATTAATTACACTGGTGAGAAGAGCGAGCTGAAGGAGATGACCTTTCCTGCAGAGAAAAAACAAAGATTGATAAAAGAAGCGAAAATATGGATAAAGTGTTTGTTCATCTTAACATGTATTACCCTTATTACAAGATAATATAGTTGACCTGAGTATTGGACTGTTCTTTGCAAGACCATACCATTGAAGAAGAATTGGAAGATACAGAACATTCAGAGAAGCTTGGAACTGTACCCTTTTGGCAAGTACATTATACAGAGAACAGCAAGAAAGATAGTTTATAAAAGGAAAATCATTTTTCAAACCGCGAGTATCCTTCAATTCTCAACCTTAAAGGATGAAAATAATTACAATAGTCTAACTTCTTTGAAAATTAATGAAAAATTACGTGAAGCATCCACTCACATTACATGAAACGCATCTATTTGATTAAAATAAATTGCAACTAGTCAAATGTAGACCGAAAAGTATAACATATGGATACATCACGACAGTGAAAAATACTTCATAAAATTTCATTATATATTCATTCCTTTATTTTCATTTCCGTTATATTCCCAGACATTAGGAAGGGTAAAAACCTACGACTACAATGATATTAATGCCGATAGAAACATTAAGAATACAACAGAAAAAAAGTAAATAGTATATTGTATGTCAGGCTTATGATGCTAGGAGATCAGAACACAATCAAAACGAAGCGAAAAGCTACTGATGCATCGACAGTTAAGTCGAACAGAAAAAGAAAGAAAAAAAATCTATTGAGAAACACATAGATTTACAAAATTTGGAGTTGCAGTTTGAAAGAGAAAAGAAAACGAACCACCGTTGAGCTAGTGCAGGAGAGTGTGAGAGAAGAAAAGGGGATGTTGCGAGCTAGTGGTGCAGGAGAGAAAACGAACCAAACTTAAGAGAAAACCCTCAAAACAGAGAACCGCGAGCAGAGAACCGCGACACAATGCGGTCAGTGTGAGATTGTGCTTTTATAACTGAGTGAGAGAACCGCTAGAGAAACACAATGAGCTCTGTGAGTGTAAGAGAAGAATAGGAACGGTCACTGATGGTTGCAAGTTAGTTAGTTAGTTAACCTAAGTTAGTTAGTTAGTTAAGCTAAGTTTTATGTTAAATTATTTTACTTTTAATAATTTTGTTTTTTACATGAAATAGATTCTATCCATTCTCTTCTTTTGTAAACTATAGTGCTAGTGAATTGATTTTCTTGTTCATATGAAGTGCATTTACTTGAGAGTACGTTGAATCTAGCACTATAGTGTCAGCTTGTTCCTACATTCAAGATAAAAGAAAAATACTACTTGTTACCCCCTCTCCCTCCCCTTAACAGTGGATGACACTCCCTTCTCATATTTCTCTTTTTCTATCAGTGATCACAACAAGCTTAGTATGCCTTAGCACCTTATGTAAGGTTTAGTGAACACATATGCACACACACATATGTATATATAAACATAGAATTACAGAATAGAAATTGTTGTGTGATCAAATTTATTTATTTATTTCTTTTTTATGTTGCTTTCCTTGTGTTTACTTTTTTGGGTTGTGGGGCCTGAGGGTCATTAACTTCCAAAGTTGTATACCATTAAATGCACATGTTGCTATTTAAAGAATTTGATTTTTATCTTTTCTCTACTAGATTCAAGATCTAGACATTTATCATTGAATTAATTAACTATTTAAAAGAATGCTTTTATATACTTTAGTACTTAAAAAAAGCTTTTAGAAAAATAGTAAATATTTTTCTATTTTGAATAGAATATTTTTTGGTTATTTAAAATCCTGGTCCTTTAATTCTTGATTTCTAAAACTGATCGTTGAATTTTCCTCTCTCTCATGATTTAAGTTTCTAAATTTTAAAAAATATCTATAATTTTGGTCCAATCAAACCTAAATAAAATACAAAAGAGGCACTATTCTGTAACTGCTTTTGGTGTCATTTTTTAATTAAAAAATTATCTTTCATCAAATTAAAATGATTTTCTTATATGATAAAATATATAATTGTATAGTCTTTTCTATCAATAAGTAAAAGCATAATTTCTAAATTTAAATGTTATTATTTATTTTTCATATTTTTTAAAATATAATATTTTAGTATAATAAAAATGCGGAAAGAGTGGAACATGTGCTCTTGTTTGTTATAAATAAAATATTAAGATTATAATTTAATCAAACCAAAATAACATAGTTGAGAATTTAACAAAAAAAATTACAATTTTTTAAATTTGAAATTAAAATTACAGAAAAGAAGTGCCATCGTGTATAAAAATTAAAGAGTGCCAATGATACCAATTAGCCAATTTTATTTTTCTTTTTATATTCTTAATTAACGACTTTACAATACTTTCTTCTAACATATTTTATTTATAAACAATAAAAAAGATGTTGTTTTGTAGCCGTTTAAATTAATTTAAACTCAACTTCAAATTCTCTTTATTATTATTAGTATTATAATAAGAAACTACTCTCTCACGTAAACGAATAAGATCGACAATTCAAATTAAAAGTCGAATAGAAAAGAAAATCGATTGAGAAACACATAAATGTTTGGAAGACAAGGCACCGAACCTATGATGCAAAATTCTTGTCACTAATATTTTTAACACTATTTTTGTTAAAATGACACTTAAAAATATTATATTTTAGAATATTTTCTTAAATACTAGACATGGTAATTTTAGACTGATTTCATAAGAAAAATAACTAAATTTTGATAAAAAAAATATCTGAATAAAAATTGCATTAGAATAAAATCTGAATAATTGAATTAAAACTGCAAAGTTAAATTTTTATATATCATTAATATGCATAAATATATAAATTAATTATAGATAATATTTAGTATTTTGTTATTCATGTCAATTTGTATCAAGAGAAGCTATTATCCATGAAATAAGTAGGTTTTTTAGGAGTATCAACACTCACAATCTGTCTAACTAACAATTAATAGAATAATTTATAACATATTGTGTTTTTATAATTCATTTTTTCATGTTGTAACGCAATTATATAAATTTATTAATTTATATGATATTATGATAATCTTTATTTATATAATTTCCAAATTCCAATCAATACATGATGCATATTTTATTTATACTACCTGGGAATCTATTTTTTTTTTTATAAACAATTATAAATATATACCATAAATCATGTATAAATTAATTATTTCAAATTAAACTAATATTTAAAAATACAATTAACTTATCTTATTATGTAATTAACTTATTTTTATCTACCATCTAAAAAAATATATGATTAGTTTCTCTTATCTAAGAATTAAAAAAAAAAGTTAATAATTTTTTTTATAAATTTTTTTAAGAAAAAAATTTAATTATATTTTATTTATCTCTAAAACTAAATTTTAAGATATATTATGTTTTTATTCTAAAACTATTATTATTTTTAACTATTTTACTAATCTATTTATCTTATATTTTTTCATTCTATTTAATTTGAATTCTCTATCTATAGGTCACAAAAATATTAAAACATTCATTAATCACTAACGTATACAACTCGTTACTCACCGTAATCTAAATTTAAAAATATATTTAAAAAAAATTAAAATAAAATAAAAGTTCTCTCTAAATTTTATAAATAATTATAAAATTCAAATGAAAATAATAATTCATTTGAATATTAAATCCATAATAAATAAATAAAATTATTTTTGAATTAGTATAAAAAACAAAAACATTAAGTTACAACCACACATCAAAATTAAAAAATTAAAACAATTTTTTTTTTAACAAAACACTTTATATGGAACTAAATAATAACAATAACAATTGAAAAAAAAAATAACCGAAACTATTCGAAATAAATTAAGATATTATACCAAAAAAATGGAATAGTGATGAATTTGTTAATTTTCATTTTCATTTTTCATTTCATTTAAATAATACATTAGTATTATCCTGTTTACATCTTAATATGATATCTAACACTGATTTTATATATCTCAATAGTATATCATAATTTTTTTCCACATTTTCATTTAAATGCGTAAACTAGTTTTAATTTGAAAAAACAAACAGTTTTCTTTTCTTTTTTCTTTGTATTTATCTTCTCAAACAGACTTATAATCACATGTGATAAATAGATTTTGTGATCTTTAATATAGTTTTCTTTCTACATTTAGTTAAAGAATGAAATTTCTATTAAGAACAAAATTACCTTTGATTTTATATTTTTCTAAACACGGTCGAAAATATTGATAAATTTTTCTTTAAATTTATTTAAAAATCATGAATTTAGTTTTGTTAACAACAAAAAAACAGAGGATATACATAGAATGAATGTTAAGATACAATACATCTTCTCTTTCACATTT
>Ga0209700_107844_pt1 | contig 14510 bp, 12 predicted proteins | sample SiratroredBW_FD_187528 | JGI IMG/M metagenome (GOLD analysis project Ga0209700, IMG submission 187528) | Root nodule microbial communities of legume samples collected from California, USA - Siratro red BW (SPAdes) (version 2) | ecosystem: Host-associated > Plants > Roots > Nodule | place: USA... | reverse complement strand
ATTGTTTTTGTTTTGTTTTCTTGGATATGATTATCCAAACAAATGACTTTGGTAGGGTGAAGTTAAATTTTTTAAGTTTTGGATTGGATTTTAGCTCTTCCATAATTTTTAGTTTTTTTTTTTTTAATTTAAAGTCAATATTTTTAGTTTTTTTTTATAATTTGAATAAGTGTATTAGTCTTCTGTCTATCTAAATGTTGTTAAAATAAATATTATAATGATAAAATTACAAGATTGAAGTAAATTATCGTATAAATAACTTGTAGTTATTAGTTTTGTAAACAAAACTTTTAACCATAATCGGATCCAAATATTAAATATAGAAATAAATTCACTCGTGATTCACTTTATTTTGTAGGTATATAATTTTTCTCCTTGTACAGTTTTAAATGCCTATTTAATTTTCAATTTTTCAAAATTAAACAATACAAGCCCATTGCTAATACATTATGGAATTTCTAAAAAGTGCTAACTAAATTTTAACATATATTATGATGAAAGTACACTGGCTTTTTTTATTATATTAATATTAGACTAAAATTGATTAAATTTTAAAATATAGTTAACTAAATATGTTATTAAGTTTTTATAAGGACTTATATATTGAGGTTATAATTGGGGAGCAATAGTAATTTAAAAAGGTTAAACTTAAATTAAATTAATTCAACTAAATTTATATTTAAACTTGGAATCATAAAATTATAAGTTTTATTTTAAAAAAGGTTGCTTTCAAGACAGTACACGCATGGCTGGGTAAATCAGTGAATTCACTTAATTGTTCATTCAACTATATGAAATGGCGTATATTAAAAAAATACAAAATAATATTATGTAAATTTATGCTTTAAAAATTTGCAATAAAAATGTATATTTTTCTTAATCTCAGCAACTCAGAACACAATATTTCAATTTCTAGTATTTTTTGTGTGTGATTTTGTTTGTTCATACAAATTGGTTGGATTAGCATATTAACGCATATATGTGCTTTTAGGCATAGGACAAGGAAAAACGAAAAATGTTTTACGGGAATTAATGAAAAATTAATAATAGGTCGAACAACATTTTAAATGTTATTTTTTAATTAATAGTAAAAAAAATACATTTTATAACAGGATAGTACGTCGGTTAACACGAAACTGACGTAAATAAAAAAACGTTGACATTTTTGTAAATATTTGAAGAGATACTACATCGGTTAACCTAAACCAGACATAATATACAATATTCTATGTCGGTTGTCACTCATAACCGACGTAGAAAAGACTGAAAACAAAATTTAAAATTTGAAAACTTTGTAATGGCGCTGAAGATACTACGTTGATTGGAAGGTCCCAACCGATGTAGCATGTAGCCCATATTACATCGGTTGAGACTTTCCAACCGACGTAATATCCTCATCGTAGCGCACAAGTGAAGTTTTGGGAAAAATAAGTAAAATTAGGCCAGATACTATGTCGGACCGACATAGTATGTCTTTCCAGTTAAAATTAAGGATTTTAACTCTTGGACAACATTTTTCTCTTACACTTTCTTCTCCTTTACTGAGCCTCACTGCCTTCTCCTGTTTTGCAATTCGTTTCTTGTGATGCCACTTTTTCTTCTCACTAGTTTTCATTTGTATCTCACGTGGTGTCGCTTCCTCTTCTCATTAGTTTTCATTTGCATCTTTGTGTTTATTGGTTTTTCTAAGATTCATTTGGCTCCATTTTTGGCTTTTTCCACGTTTGTTTGAGGTGCGCAAGCTCCGTGGTTGTCTCAGTTGAATTTTTTTCATTCTTGGTTCTCTGCGTTTTCACTGTCACTCATGCTCATTTGGTTGGTTCCTTTGTTGCCTTTTCATTTACTTTTCTTTAGCATTTTCGACATAGGTGATTTGCTAACTTTTTTACTTTGCAGATTTTTAAAGATGTTATACAATGCTTGAGCCTTTCTCCGCTTTTGTGAATGTTTGGTTTGACACCCCTTGCCGCTTCTCTCTGCAAGAGGTTAGCAATTTTGTAAAATTCATTAAAAATAGTTAAAAATTTATTTTTGACCCAATTTTTTATCAGTTACTTGATTTAGGGTATATTTGACGGTAAAGTTCTTTCATTGTATAGATATATCATAGATTTAGGGTCTAAAAAATTTAGGACGGAAAAACTTCAAATGGTCATAACTTTTAATATAGAACTCGGATTGAGACGCTCCAAAAATAAAAGTTGGTCAAAATGAGGTAACGAAGCCCCAATCCAATCTCCTCTATGAAAATTCTAAAATTCCATTGTTTACGGTTACTTATTTATTTATTTATTTGTTATTTTCACCTATTTTTTTAGATTATAGCCTTTTATTTCACATATCTACACTTATTAAAAAATTCTAAAATTTTTTGTGATATTTTCTTGTATTGATTAGAGATTTTTTAACCCTTTATTTTCTTTTTTAAAAAATTAAGACTTTTTACGTCGGTTGTAAGCTACAATCAGTGTAATAGAGGACCTTTTATATCAGTTGTAAGCTATAAATGTCGTAAAAAGTACTCTATTACGTCATTTCCAGCTCTATAATGAATTACAAAATAAAATATTTTATTTAACTCTATTCATGTAAGTTCTATCATGTATTGTCATGGTTACTCAAAATAAAATATTTGAAAATAAAGTCGATGAAAAGTGATCATAGTAGTGAATTACAAAATGAGTCTTTTGATAGTTTTGTGAACAAAATGATATTTCATATAACTTCTCAGTTCCTAAAACACCACATCAAAATGATATTGTTTAGAAATCAATCATTGGAACTTACATGAACCATGATTAATGAAAGTGATTTTTCAAAGTATTTTTGGGTTAACATTGTTAATATTTCTTGTTGTGTGTTAAATCAAGTTTTAATAAGACTAATCAAGTTTTAATCTGTTTTTACTGCATCACTTTAGATTTGTCTAGCTGTGAAACTGAGAACTGGTGCGTCATATTTTGTAGCTTTGTTGTTCTGTGTAAATACGATTTTTGGTTCTTGATTATTGTCTTTCAAATTCTTTGTGTATCTCACTATCAATTATATTACCTTGATCATACTTTACACTGATTGCTTATAATTTTGGGTGATTTAATTTATGTTTTGAGTATTGGGAGTTTGTGTAGGAAGTGACTTCTTGGCTTGGTACATTACAACTATATTTGCCCACTTATAAGGATTTGATTTCTATAGTGTTGTTGTGTTCTTTCAGTTTGATTGTATTAAATTGTTCAAATTCATTCATATTGCATACTATCATGTTCTAGCTAATTCTTAACTGCTGTGATTTTCTTTGAGTTGTTTGGTGTGGACCTTAATTATTGTTCATTATGCCAGAATAATAAATTGGTTTATTCGCATTTAAATCAGTTTATTTTCTACGCTGCACCTTAAATCATTGAACTTGAGATTCTTGAAAATATTCATTTTGCTTAAAACCTTTTCCAAATCTTTTTTAGTGTTTTTAAACTCAAAATTTTATAAAGTTCAATTCACTACCCCCCCCCCCCCCTCCTCTTGAACTCAACCTAAAGTGTTTTCAATTGGTATCAAAAGCTAACTCTTGAAAGTTATTCAAGTTTCGATCCTATGGCTGAGGGAAAACTGTCTTTTGCAAAGGGTGTTTCTATATTCAGTGGGGGTCAATTATCCTTTTTGAAAAATAAGAATGAAAATTTTCATTGAATCTCTTGATCGTGGTGTGTGGGATGCAATAGTTAATGGTCCTTTTGTGTCTAAAATTGTGATTGATGGTGTAATTGTTGATAAGCCTTGGTCTGAATGGAATGAGTATGAGAGCAAGAAAGCTCAATTTGATTGTATGACCAAAAACATTATAACTTAAGCTTTAAATTTAGATGAAATTTTCAAGGTCTCTCAATGTTCTTCAGCAAAGGAGATGTAGGACATTTTGGAGGTGACTCATGAAGGAACTAGTGATGTCAAGAGGGTGAGAAAGCATGCTCTAATTCAAGGTATGAGCTGTTTCGGATGCAGGCTGGAAAATCAAGAGCAGAGGTGCAGAAAAGGTTCACACACATAGTGAATCATCTCATTGGACTTGGCAAAACCTTTGACAAGGAAGAGCTCAACATCAAAGTGCTCAAATGTCTTGATAGATCTTCACAGCCCAAGGTCACTACAATTTTAGAGACAAGGGATCTCACTATTCTGAGCAAAACTGCATTGTTTGGAAAACTTAGGGAGCATGAGCTTGAGATGAATCGGTTTAAGGAGCAAGAAAATGGAGAAAGGAAGGCCGGAAGCATTGCACTCAAAACTGCGTCACTAGCAGAGGAGAGTTTGTGAAACTGATTCAAGCTGTGTCAGTGAGACTGAAACCTTAAACATATGCTCACAAGAAGATTCAACAAATTCCTAAGGAAGAAAGGAAAAGAGAAGAATCAGCAAACTAAAAGGTATACCAAGAAAACTGATTCAAATTCTTCTAACTTTACTTGCTTTGGATGTGGAAAGCAGGGGAATATCAAGTTGGAATGTCCGAATCTAGTTCATAAAGACAAGGCTGCTGAAAAGAAAAAATTTAGCAAGAGCAGTAAGGGAAAAAGAGCATACGTAGCCTGGGATAAGAATGACTCTACAACTAGTTGCTCATCAAAAGAAGAAGAGGAGATTAATTTGTGCTTAATGTGAAAAGAGCAATTAAAGGTAAGTAGTGCTAGCTCAAATATCTCTTTTAATTCTGAAAATTACAACACCTTGCTTTAAGCTTTTCTTGAAACGCATGATGAAGCAAATGGGTTGGCTGGTGATGACATCCTTTGGCAAGTATACCAAGTCAAGAAGTAATATAGAGAAATAAGTACAAGTGTCGAATCTATAGGGAATGTTATTAGTCAAGCCTCAGCTAATGGAGTAACTCAAGCTAAAAGTGTTTAAGGATTTAATGTAGAACAGATTGCAAACAATAATGAGTTTGAAACAGAAACAGTAAACAGAGTATAAATGCAATAGTGAGGGACTATCTTGGGATTGAACTTATTAACTCAACTCTTTGTATCCTTGACTATAAAACATTAATAACATATGATTATTCGTTGACCCTGCACAGATAAGATTCATTCAACCCGATTCCTTGTGTATTGAAATTCATAGGTTCTCTTGCATGATATTGTTTTCCCAGCTTTCATGGAGTTTGAACCCGCATTAAGTTCAGTGCTTAATACAACCATTACAATGTAACCCATTCCTGGTGTTGCACAGTAATGGATATTCTCAATGATTTCTAAATCCCAAAACTACTTTCCAGTTAATCCTAAGATTTTTAGTTCAAGAAACATTTGCGCATATAATTCAAGAATTAAACACACAGAGAATACAAGTCTGAATAAACCTTATATTATCAACATTAAACAACAAGAATAAAAATAGTGTGAGAAAATTTCATTTAATCCCAAAATAGATGAACTTAGCTACTTATAGTAGCCATGAATACATTGAAAATTGCTTTTGTAGGGAACTGTTGGTCATTATAGCCGCCAACCAGCTCTCCTCCCAAGGAAGATTCTTTCCTCTTTTATACCTCTTGCCAAATTTAGGTTATTGTGTTAGCAAGCCTTTAGTGACTTCTAGCTCAATCTGAAATTGATGCTTAAGCACTTTGTCACTAACAGTAATTTTCCTCTCTAATGTATTTCCTTCAAGGCTGCAGTGTCTTTCCTTTCCAGCTTCATCTTCTTTTCTGATTCTTTTCAAATCTTCTTAAAATTCTTTTCTTTGTCAATCTGGGGTCACAATGCATTCTTCCATTAATTGCAAGGCAAAATATGAACATTAAATACTTGCTCTCAACATTAAAGACATTAAATCATCCAAAAATTGTAGTTGAAAACACTGAAATTTAGCCTTTATCAGCTGGTGTAAACAATAGGCTAAGAGGTTTGAACAATTAGTTGGATAAAAGAATCAACTCAGTGGAAGAAGAGTTGGAAAAAGTTAAAACTGATTTTGAGCATTTAAATATGATTTTCCAGTCTTCTAACTATGAAGGTGAATCTAGCAAGCCATCCAAGTGTGAAAACTGTGAGGTGTTGTAAGCAAAGGTTAAATATCTTGTTGAAACTTCTTCTAAGCTTGCTATGGGAGCAACAAATTTGAATGTTGTTTTAGGTTCCCAAAACTGTGTGTTTGATAAAGCTGGAATTGGATATAAACCTATGTTTAAAAAGAAAACCAGAACATTCATCAGCTCTTTCAAACATAGCAGCAATCACACCTCACCTTTTCAAACTTGTTTCTATTGTTTACATAAAGGTCATACTATAAGGAGATGTAGAGTTAGGCTTTATGATGTTCCAAATGGCCTTGTGAGGTGGATACCTAAGGGTAATATTAACAGTTCTAGACCCAAAGCTAATAGGGTATCAATTTTCATAAAATAAACCTATTTTGCAGGTTATAGGTACATCCAGCAAGAAACCTTAGTACTTGGACAGTGGATGTTCCAAGCACATGACTGGAGATGCATCTTTACTCATTAAATTGACTCTTAAACATAGATGATATGTTACATATAGAGACAACAACAAAGGAAAGATTGTTGGCAATGGTAACATAGAAGTCAAAGGCAACTTCAACATTCAAAATGTATTGTAGGTGGAAAGACTAAAACATAATCTACTAGCATAAGTCAACTATGTGACAAGGGCTTGCAAGTCACCTTCCAGCTAGAAATTTGCCTTATTTCCAGTGGAGACTTGAGACATACTCACCTTGTTGGTAAAAGGGTTAACAATATGTATATGCTTGATTTATATTGCATTAATTCTGACAGTAACTGCTTGATTACTAAATGTGATGAAACATGGTTATGGCATAGGTGCATTGCTCATATATATGCATCATTTAAATAGGATTGCATCTAAAGAGCTTGTGATTGGTTTACCTAAACTCGAGTTTCAGAAGGACAAAGTGTGTGAAGCATGGGAAAAGAGAACACAAACCAAAAACTCTTTTAAACAAAAATAGTTTGTTTCTACCACTAGACCTTTGGAGATGTTTCACATGAATTTGTTTGGACCTTCTAGAATCATGAGTATAGGTGGCAATTGCTATGATCTTGTCATTGTGGATGATTACTCTAGGTTCACATGGACTTTATTTTTTGGTAACCGAGGATGATACTTTTAGTGCCTTTAAGAAACTTGCCAAGGTTATTTAAAATGAGAAAAACTGAACTATTGCTACCATAAAAACAAATCATGGGAGAGAATTTCAAAATGAAAGATCTGAAAAGTTTTGTGAAAAGTTTGGCATTTAGCACTATTTTTCAGCTCCAAGAACTCTACAGCAAAATGGGGTTGTGGAGAGAAAAAATAAAGCCTTAGAAGAGATTGTTAGAACTTTATTGAATGAAACTAATCTTCCTAAATACTTTTGGACAGATGCAATGAACACTACATGCTATGCGGTGAATAGAGTTTTGATAAGGCCAATTTTAAAGAAAACCCCTTATGAGCTTTTCAAAGGAAGAAAACTAAATGTTTCTCATTTTAGAGTCTTTGGCTGCAAGTGCTTTATTTTGAATAATGGTAAGGATAATCTAGGCAAGTTTGACGCAAAGGCAGATGAAGGTATCTTCTTAGGTTACTCATCACATAGTCATTCATATATAGCATACAATAAAAGAACCTTGTTGATTGAGGAAACTATGCATATTACCTTTGATGAATCTAACCAAAAGGTGCAGGATGAGTCTAAAAATAGTGCAAATGATGATGAAACAGAGAGGATTCAAAAAGTAAAGGAAATTACAGTTGAACAGGTTGAAGAGAAAACTGTAGAGATGAATACTACATAAAAAGAAACCGATTTCGGCACACACCAAATCGATTTGCCATAGGAGTAGAGAGTTCCAAGAAATCTATCCTTGGACAATGTGATTGGACAGATTCAAAGGGGTGTCTTAACCAAGAATTATCTGAACCTATTGTGTGAACACATGGCATTCGTGTAACAGATTGAGCCAAAGTCAATTCATGAAGCATTGGGTGATAATTATTGGATCAATGTTATGCAAGAGGAGCTTAATCAATTCACAAGAAATGATGTTTGGAGCTTGGTTCCTAAAACCAGTGAGATGAATGTGATAGGAACTAAATGGGTGTTCAGGAACAAGATGGATGAGCAAGGCATCATAGTGAGGAACAAAGCTAGATTGGTGGCTAAAGGTTACAATCAAGAAGAGAACATTGACTATGATGAAACCTATGTGCCAATTGCTAGAATTGAAGTTGTGAGGTTGCTGCTGGCTTACACTTGTCTCAATGGTTTCAAGTTGTTCCAAATGGATGTGAAGAGTGCATTCTTGAATGGATTTATAAATAAAGAAGTTTATGTCACTCAACCACCTAGGTTTGAAGACCACAAAATGCCTGGATACGTTTACAAGCTTAAGAAAGCTTTCTATGGTCTAAAGCAAGCTCTTAGGCAATGGTATAAAAGGTTAAATAATATGCAAAAGGTGAAGCTAAGCTATGAAGTCCCTAAAACAAATATACACAAGATTGGCTTGACTCAAATCAACAATGGACAATGGGTGTGTCAAGCGGATGCAGAAAATGTAAGAGAAGAAGTTGTAGAGGCTGCTTATTAAATTTCTAGGAATGATGCTAGAAAGGGAGAAGAAGTTGAACCAAGTTTTGGATATTCCAAGTTTGAACAAATTGTGATTGACAAACTTGACTATCTCACAACTGAGCAAAAGAGCCATCATGAGTTCTATACTGCACGGTTTCAACATATGGATCAGCAAATAGAGGCAGTGCAGGACCAACTTGCCACCATGGTTGCTTGGAATGAACCTCATGAATGAAGCATGCATATTATAATTGTCATGGCATACTAGTGCACATTTAACTATTTTATCTCCTATTTGATGAATCCAAAGGGGGAGAAATGGTTACTGTGTATGTAATGTATGATGGTCATGCTTGTGTCTCTGCTCATGGCTCATATCATTGTTATTTTGTCATTTCACTACTGTTGTTGTGATGTTGTTCTGTTTTGCTGCTATTTTATGTTGTTTTATGTTGGTCGTTGTATTGGCTATCTTGTTGTAGTAGCTGTTAGCTAGTGTGTAATTTATTTCCAGATCTTGTTGATTAATAGAAATTTATGTTATGTGCTTTAGCTTAAATGAACATGCTCTTAACATTGGATCAACTGAACTGTGATAATAATAATCTGCTCTAAATCAGTTTATGCAAACTGCTTATATAAGTGCAATGGCAAACTGTTGCTTTCACTAGTTTTATGTACAGTTACAGGTTCTAAATCACTCACAAATTGGATTGCCTTCATCAAATAGGGGGAGATTGTTAGTACTCTCACAAGACTAAGTATTTAATGAAGCCAAGCAAGTGCAAGGAGCCAAAGCAAGCAATTGGAATTGGATGTGTTGTCCTAAGCTTTGTTTTAGAGTGAGTGAGTGAGTGTGATTGGACTAAATGGAAACTTGTGCATTGCTAAGGAGAATCGCATTAGCACACTTTAAAAATGCTTTAAAGCCAGTAACATAATATAGCAAAGTTTTCAAGGAAAACCAAGTATTGAGTTTCAACCTCTACAACAAAATAAGTCGATTTCCCCTTCTGTGAAATCGGTTTATTCACGTTCTGTAGCAAACTGTTTTAACTATCATTTTTAAAAATAGTTTGGTTTTAAGGGTTTAAGAACCATTGGGTTTTCATAATTCAAAAACAGAGAAGTGCGAGAACATCAATTATGAAAAACATTCTGAGCAACCTTGATCATTTTGATTTTCAAGAGGATTGAAGGGTTTATTCTTGGAGATTGAGTTTTAACCATTGAGTTGTGCCATTGAGAATCTTCAAGCTTATGCAGGCCTTCTATGTTGCGCCAATCCGGAGGTTTCCTTTAACCTTTTCTTGAACCTGTTTGTTTCAAGAATTGTGTTCTTTCATTGTGATCTTGTGTAATTTTTGAACAATAGGTGTGGGCTATAAGGTTTAGCCTTATGGTTTGCTTAATTAATTAGGGGTTGCGGTGTGTAGTTCTTTAATTCAGTGGTGTTCTTGGTTCTTGTAGGGTGTGAGAACTGTGTGATTGATTGTAATTGTACAATTGAATATTTTAGTGAAATTTTCTTTACTAGTGGGGCAAGGAAGACTAGACGTAGCTGATATGTATTTATTTTGACCACTTTTCTACTGCATATTGATAAGCATAATGACAAGTTTTGGACCATTTTACTGTATTTGGGCTTATTGGTCTTTAATTGAAAGTTTGACTTAATTTGATGAAAATTTCAGAAATTTTCCAAACATGAGAATGTTTCATATTTTGTCCATAACTTTTGACACAGACCTCGGATTAACTTGATCTTTATGTCGTTTTGTAGATAACTCAAAGATCCAAAAATATTGTGAAGGGTCCAAGACCAAATTCGGACTATAAAGTGGACAAAATGAGCCTCAAAGTTGATGTATGGAATCTGGACAACACTTTGAGCGGAAATATTCAATTGAAGATAACTTAGTCATTTCACCCCCCAAATTAGTTGGGATCAAAATTGTGCATTTTTGGTGTATTATGGCAACTTACAGGTGGGCTTGGGCCACCTTAGGTTAGGTTAAAATCTGAATATTATAGTGAGAAAAGAGGGCAGTTGCCAATATTATCTTGGGGACAAATTTTGGAATACAATTTTTGCCTACTTGCTTGTTTCTTCTTCTTGGATCGTTGTTGCCTTTTGTAGTTTTATTTCCGTCTTCATTCACTTTTTTACTTCTATCTTTGGCTATTATTCATGTTCATTTCTCCATGAGTGGCTAAAGTTTTTACTCAATCTGGTCCTTAGAGGTTCTCCTGCTTCCGTTTATCCCTAGGTTCGTGTTTTGTGTTGTTTTTCTATAATTACCTACTCATTTTCTATTTTAATTCAATTGTTGAATTTAATGGTTGGATTGAATTTATAAATGATTGAATACAGTCTGATTGGAATGTATTGTGGAGTTCCCGAATCGTAATCAAGTTGAACCAATGATGTTGCTCACCATGCGATTGCATTGGTTTGGCACACTAGGTGTTCGATAAAATACTCCGTGATTGTGGAGTGTTCAGGATGTTAGATAGATGCAGGGATTCCGATATGTTTAACCTATGAATGTAATTGGGATAATATTTAGGAACCAATGCAGGATTAGGGAGAACCGAAGGGAGACCGGGTTGATTTTCATTACATGAACTTCTCTATTTTGGTTAAATATTTTTTTTTGTTTATTTTGTTCAAGTATCGTACTTGCCAACCCCCCCCCCCCCCCCACCGTGCTACTGTTTTATATTTTTAGTAATTGAGAATGTTCGAGTGGTCCTTGGAAGAATGACCTAGGTCCGCTATATTGCAAATTCTAGTCTCCTAGTTAATTTGGAACGCATTCGATAACTTGAATCAGTAGCCCTTGAGGAAGGGTGAACCAGTATAAATTGCTTGTGTTATTTTTCTTTATCCTTCTCTTGCATTCTTGATTGGTTTCTTGTGTTGTCCACTACTATTTTCTATTCATTGATTCGTTCCTTAACAATTATATGTTAGTGGAAGTATTATGCTTTATAATCTTGAAGTTTTCATTGCTTTTCTGTGATAGCCTGTCAATCATTGTTGCTGGGTGTTTTGATCTTCACTATTGTAATAATTCTTTTAATTTGCTCTGTAATTTTATTCTGTGTTGACTTAAATTGGTGTTGGTTTAATAAATTTTTCTGCAAAATTGTTCTTGTCATTTCTGCCTTACTTTATAGCATTCATATACACATCTTATCTTTGTTGTTGCAAGTTGATCTTGTAATTTGTTTTTACTACACTTTAAATCTATCCAGCTGCGAAATTGAGAACTGGCTCATTAGATTTTGTAGCTTTGCTATTATGAGTAAATCTGATTTTTGGTTCTTGATTATTGTCTTTCAAAATCTTTGTGTATCTCACTTTCAATTATATTACCTTGATGATACTCTACATTGATTGCTTATAATTTTGGGTGATTTAATTTCTGCTTTGAGTATTGACAGTTTGTGCAGGAAGTGACTTCTTGGCTTGGTAGATTGCAACTATATTTGCCCATTTATAAGGATTTAATTTGTATAGTGTTGTTGTGTTCTTTCAATTTGATTGTATTAAATTGTTCAAATTCATTCATATTGTATACTATCATGTTCTAGCTAATTCTTAAATGTTGTGATTGTATTTGTTGATTTCTTTGAGCTGTTTGGTGTAGACCTTAATTGTTGTTCAGTAAGCCAAAACAATAAATTGGTTTATTCGCATTTGAATCAGTTTATTTTTCTGCGTTATACCTTAAATTATTGAGCTTGAGATTTTTGAAAATACTTATTTTACTTAAAACCTTTTACAAATCTTTTTCAGTGTTTTAAAGTCAAAGTTTTATAAAGTTCAATTCACCCCTATTGAATTCAGCCTAAACTGTTTTAAAAAATTTATAATGTCTTTAGGATCCCGACATATAAAAATAAAATATCATATCATTTAACATTATATCATTAAAGATTATTGCATCATATATATATATATATATATATATATATATATATAACTTTTTTTCAAAAAAATTAGAAAATATAAAATAATAAAAATTTAAATATTTTAATAATAGGTTTTTCTGTTAATTGTATTTTAATTTTATCAATAACGCATATTTTGAGATAATTATATTTTTTACATTTTAATTAATTTTAAGTTGTTGTAATTTTTAATATAAATTAATTAATTTAATTATATATTTTAGATTTATTTACTATGACTTTTTATATTCTTCCTTATTATTAATTATATTGTACGTTAAAATAATTTTAACATAATTTAAAATAAAATTAAAATAACGTATACTTAAGTAAATAATAATAATTCATTATGTTAATTAGTATAATTAACAATGAAAATAACATGAAGTATATTGTTAAAATAATAAAATAAATAATATAATAGTCAAATTTTAGAAAAAATATATAAAAGAAAACTGATTAAACTGAGATAATTTCACACAAGTTAAAATTTATTTTGTAATATTTTGAATGGATTAAAAAAAACTATACTTAATCTTGTTAAGATGCAAGTTAAAACTATCTTAAACCATCCAAGAGCTGCATCCAACAGAATTCAATAACTATCCAATAATTAATGCTTCCTTCATGGCAAAATATTTAAAAATTTTACAATAAAAACGCTTTACAAATGATAATTTATAATGATTTTGTCATTCACATCCTAGTCACTTTCCCACACTGCCCCACGTATACTTTAATTTATTTGTTTCTTTAAAGAAAATCACATCAGTAAGTATAACTTTTCTCTTATAAATTTACGTCCTCTTTACGCGTTATTAGCATATTTCGTTATGAATTTTCTCATTATTCACACACACATATATAAGTGAGTTTGTACTTTTTTTTATAAAATTTGTAGTATTTGACTCATAATGTAAATGTGTTTTACCTGCAAATTTTGTGGGTTATTCTAAATTTATGTCACCAAATTTAATTTAATCCCAAACTTAATATCTATTATTTCTGTTAATTATCTATTACTTGATAAATTGGATAAACTATTAAGTATAAAAATATCTGTATTTTTACATTTATGAACCAATTCGTAAGGAAGAAGCTATTTATAAAAAAAAATTAAAACTTCTTTATGTAGGCTAAACGGGTGAATTTTTAACAATGCCAATTTATACAAATACAAATATAAAGAAGTGAGTGATAGTGAAAGTGTACAAATTGCTCAACTTTACCTTAAAACGAGTTAAGTTGTTTGCTTAACGTAAAGTCTAGGATAGTGTTACGTACTTTTATAAACGTTTTCTATTTTAGACTACATGCATGGTCTTAGCTTTTTTTAAAAAATTAACATGGCTTTACATTTTATTTATAACTTACTTTACATTAAGATATTTGTCTTCGTTTAAAGTGTTATTTCCCATACTAAAAACAACAATAAATGTATTATGTAACAGTCCAAAAAATTCTATAATTTTTGCCTGTTACTAAGTATTAACATCCATTAAAGGTTCAAGGTATTACAAAAGTGTTCAGATACATCAGAGTTATGTATAACTATTCTCATGACAAAAAGAAAACCATCTCAAGGTCATAGAGTCTTTAACTACAACAAAAACATATATACAAGACAAAAGGAGATCGATTTAAGAGTATATCATCTTCAAGGTGCTCCTAAACCTGCATCTGCACCTGCTCATGTACATAGTACAATCATCGCAGTTCACAAAACAACAAGAAAAGCAAGGGTAAGCTAACGAAATAATGTTTTTAGCTTATAAGAGTGAAAATAATTGAAGTGATTAGATTTACAAATGTAAATATGAATTCTTAAGTCGAATAAAACTAGGTTTAACATTCAATCACAAACTTTCATACTTTATTCCAAATTCATTAACCTCATAATAATCCATCTGCAATCACCGTACCTTGATTTCCTTTCAATCCCCAGTACT
>Ga0209700_107843_pt1 | contig 14513 bp, 6 predicted proteins | sample SiratroredBW_FD_187528 | JGI IMG/M metagenome (GOLD analysis project Ga0209700, IMG submission 187528) | Root nodule microbial communities of legume samples collected from California, USA - Siratro red BW (SPAdes) (version 2) | ecosystem: Host-associated > Plants > Roots > Nodule | place: USA... | reverse complement strand
CAGGGAGTGGTTTGCTAAATTGTCATCCTTTTTGATTTCTGTGGGATATACTCAGTCTATGAATGATTATTCCCTATTTATTAATTCTTCTGAAGGATCTTTTACAGCATTATTGGTGTATGTAGATGATATAATTTTGGCAGAAAATGATAAAGAAGAAATTGATCGAGTCAAAGAAGCTTTGAATAAGACATTCTAGATCAAGGATCTTGGTGATTTAAGATACTTTATTAGTTTTGAAGTAGCAAGAAGTAAGAAAGGGATAATGATGAATCAAAGGAAATATGCATTGAAATTGTTAACAGATGCAAGTCTTTTAGCTTGCACACCTGCAGTCACTCCTATGGATAATCTTGTTAAATTTTCTTCTACTGGAAGTGTGCCTTTTACTGATGTTCATGCCTATAGAAGGTTGATTGAAAGACTTATGTATCTCACTAATACTCGACCTGACACATTTTCTGTTCAACAACTTTCTCAGTTTCTTGATAAGCCTACAATTGCTCACTATAATGCAGCAATTAGAATTCTAAAATATATTAAAGGAGCTTCAAGTCTTGACTTATTTTTCTCATCCAACAGTTCTGTCCATCTCAAAGCTTTTTGTGATAGTGATTGGGACACCTGTAGTGATTCAAGACAATCAGTGACTGGTTTTAGTGTGTATCTTGGAAATTCCCTTATATCTTGGAAATCAAAGAAGCAAGGAACGATATCAAAAAGTTCTTGTGAAGCTGAATACAGGGTAATAACCACTGTTACTTGTGAAATTCAATGGATAAAAGGCTTCTAGAAGGAAACTAATTATGTGATTTTGTCTTTATGGTAGAATCAAATTATCATCAATTCTGTTTATTTGTTTTTACGACATTATCATATTGTAATAAGTTTATTTTGTTTTCTTTATTTAGCTATACCTAGAATGGGTACAATACTTGTATATATTGCGTTATCTATTTTTGATGAAATACACAAAACAGAGAGAATATTTTCATTCTCATATCCTTTGCTCATTTTTGTTCATCTCTTTATTTTTTATAATAATTATTTTCATTTTATTTAGTCATGATATTTTTGAAAAATCACTTGATTTGTATTTTAATGTTATAAATCCTTTGGTCACGTGTAATACACAATCATCGTAGAAAATGAATAATAAGTACCAATTTTGAGTGTTTTTATACATGAGAAATATTGAGTACTTGTGGGTTTAAGTCTTATTTAAAATAGTAATTACTCCCAATTTTAGAGTTTTTGGATTTAAATTTATGTTTTGAGTCTTGAATTAAAGGAAATCATTTAATCTCAATTATTGTGAAATTTCAGGTATAAAAGAATGAAGAAAATGATAGATTGAAAGATTCATGAAGAAAAGAAATAAAAAATTTAAAATAGAAAAAAGCCCAAAGAGAAAAGCCACTTCACCTAGGCCCAAAACCAAGTTTAAAAGGAGATTTTTAGGGTTTTGGGAGAAAAAAAAACCTAGAGGACGGAGGCAAGGCCTAGAGGACGAAAGCGGACGGCTAGAATCAAGATTTTCTTCTCCTCTTGCAATCTTCCTTTCATTGGGGTGTAATGGCTACCATGGGTAGCTAATTCTTCATCTTTGGGATTGAATGTAATCTTGTGAACTCATTCATGTTTTGGTGATTTTTATATATAATATTCAGTTTCTATTCAATTGGTATTTTCATCTTGTGCTTAATGCTAGATTTTATCTGATCAATAGAGTCTTGCTTTTGATTCTTAAATTTAACTGGGAAGTACTTTTGAGTTTCCGAGCTAGATGAAAATACTCAATATATTGGAATACTAGGAATAGATTTCGATGTATTGATTACATATAACATTTGTTCTTAATGTTGGGTAATTTAGTAAATAGCTGGGGGATTAGTGTTTAGAAAATTTCCTTATGAATTTCATATCAGAGGAATCAGTGTGAATGATTTTTATATGTGCATCAATTGTGAATAGTTACAAATATTGTATGTTTTTATCAAATCCAAAATATGAATGAGGGAGATAGATAAAGTTCAATCCCAAAGTCCTTCTAGATCTTGCAAACTCCTTTTTATAATTGTTACTTATTTTTAATTGTTCTTTTATGTTTCTTGACTCAAATTATTATCAAATCATCTTGAAATTTTTATTTGCTTAGTGAGTAGTGACGCTAAATTCTAAAACAAAACTGTTCTCTGTGGGATCGACATCCTTACTTTATAAATCTATATTACTTGTGACTCGGTACACTTGCCGAATAAAGTCTTAACAATGAACACTACACAAAAAGAAGGGTAAGCTAGAGAGTTTTTTTTTTAAACAAATGTTTTTTCATAAATTAAATTTCTAGCACAACTAAACTAAACAAATCAAACTTTCATAATTCATCTCATACATCACATCATCATTTAACACATCACACTCACGTGACATGGTTAATCCATATGATTTGGTCCAATCGGTTCCTTTTTACACCCTAGTACAGTCATATAAACTTAATTCATATGATCAGCTTTAATCGATTCTTTTTCACGTTGTAGCGTAGTCATATGAACCTATTATTCCATATGATCTTATCCAATCGATTCTTTTTCATGTCGTAACGCATTCTTACGAACCTGTTAATCCATATGATTTGGTCAAATTAGTTCTTTTTTCACACTGTAGTGCATTCATATGAACTTGTTTATCCATATGATCTGGTCCAACTGATTCTTTTTCACACCGTGACGTAATCAAATGGATCTCTTTAGACTCTCACCACATTATAATCTTCATCTATATGATTCCAATCTACAGGATAGTTAGGATACATTCTTCTATACAAATCCACAAACAATTCACATCCTAATCAATATCAACACAGGTATCTCTCTTTTTAAAAATACTATGTCTCGATCACAATTAATATTACATCATATAATACATAAATATTTATTTAATTCAAATTCATCCAATTCATACTTAATAAAACAAATTATTACAATATCTATTAAAAACATGTAATTAAGTTCCCTTATCAAATATCATCATTTTAGATAAATCTCTATTTCAAACTAACATAAAAAAAAAACATACAATTAGTTTCCCTTACCTGTATAGAGTAAAGACCCTCAAACGAGTTCCAAAAACCTAAAATCACAGACAATCTAACTTTGCTCAAGAATCTAATCGGACACTCTTGTTCTATGCAATACCATTATCAATCTGATAACAGATGAGATTAGAAATCTAGAGAGAAGGTTGAGAACTTTCAAGAGAAACAATTTTAGAGAGATGATTATTTTGTTATAAAAATAAAAACTGAATAGCTAAATTTTCTATAAATTTTAACTTTTCTATTAAAAAATATTAATGTTTTATTTTATTTATCTATAAAACTAAATTCTAGATTGGTTTTTATTATGAAGCCATTTTTTAAGATATTACATTTTCTAAAAAAAAAAATTCATACTCGAAAATTGAGTTGACATATTGGTAAAAGAATAAAGATAGGTTGTATGGTTAAATATGCTTTGATAAATCATTTAAAAAAGAGAGAAAAATAATCAATTGTTTCTATTAATAATTAATTATTTTGTATTTCTAAAACTTATTTATGAGTTAAAGACACATTTGAGTGAAATAATTAATTATATTTTGATCTCTAGTAAAATTATTAATTATTTTTAGTAAATTTGAATGCCATATGTACATTTTATTAATTATTTCAAAAAAAGTAATTAATTAAAGACAATATCAAAGATCAAAAACCTTCTTCTACTTGAAAGAATCGATTATCCAACTCGTTAACTACAAGAATAATGTTTAATTTGATCAGAAAAATAATGTTTTATTATTATGTAATAATTTATCAATTAAATTTATTAAAAGGTTAATGTTTATCCATTTTTACTTTATAAAGTAAAAGTGGATTTGGAAGGAATATAAACGTTCAGGCCATATATTTGTCAAAAGTAAAAAGTTTTATTTAATATTGATAAGTTATAACTATTTATATATTTTCATTTAAAAACTAAATAAATCACTTTATTCCACTGTTTTTTTCCTAATATTTTTTGACATTCTACATAGTTTATGTTTGCTTGACCTTAACCCAAATTAGTAATTATAAATCAAAATAGAGAACTATTTATTATTCTAAATTGAACTGTGTTTTTCATAATACCGATTTTCTCATTATGTTGTCCATAAATAATATATAGAAGAAATAAACAGATAATTGCTAAAATTATTATCAAAGTTATAACTAAATCGGCCATAGTTATGTTTTGAAAAAACTGACCTATTATATGTGAATTTGTACTAATATATTTTACATGTATTAGTATTTTCCTTTTGCGGGTTTTTCTTAGTTATGTAATAATTGGTCAATTTCATTGGGAAAATAAAAGTTAGCATTTCCACTTTAAACGAAGAAAAACCTTGTTATTAGATAGTAGGTGCATCATATGTAATAACTTTGTCAATGACTATTTTTTTAAATTATCCATAAAATTAAACACAGATAGAAACTTTATAAAATAATTTTTAATCATATTTTTATTTACAAAATTAAAAAACTTGTATTCACTTTCACCACCATTCAACCTTTTCAAAGCCACATCCAAATTCAGTATGTGCATTCATTTCAGTATGTGCATTCATTAGACAGATTTAAAAATCTCATTAAACATAAAATTGTTTATTGTTTACCGACGATGGAAGCCAAACACTACAAGAAAATATTATTTAGAAACCAATTTTTAACTACCAAATAAAATGATTATTAATTGTAACCGAAATAATCACTAAATTAGATTTTGACTGTTAAATAATTATAAAATAGAAATAATAATTGAATTTAGTGACCAATTAAGTCAAATAATTGGTATCTACATTAGCTACCAATATTTTAGTGACATATATTATTAGATTCTAAATTAGTCTCTAACATAATTAGATACCAATTTAGAATATAATAACATGGGTCACTAAAACTTTAGTATGTAATGTTAGATACCAATTATTTATTTAATTGGTCACTAAATTTAATCATCACTTCTATCTTGTTGTAGTTATTTAGCAATCAAAATTTAATTTAATGACTATTTTGATCATAATTAGCAACTATTTTATTTGATAGGTAAATATTGGTCTCTAAATATTTTTTGTATTGTAGTGCAAAAGTTAATCAAATTATAGAATACTGACAAGAAGAGATTAATGAGAACAAATGCTAGCAATAAAGATTAATTAAATAGCTTTTAATAGCTTTATTATTAATAGCTGAAAAATAGCCTTGTTTTTTGTTTACTTTCTTGAATTTAAGTCTGTAATAATTAATAAAGGCAATAAATTTATGTTAATTTGAACATGCAATAACTATGACAGAAATACATTGGTATATGATTCAGCCTATAGGAGGGCCAGACCAGCGACTAAAACGTGTTGAAGGCAGCTGCACCTTGACACCCGAGTTTTTGTTTTCAAAATTTTAATATTTATATATAATATTTAAATTTTTTTATTGAAAATATTAAAATATAATTATATTTTAAATTGGATAAATTAATATTTTATAAATTAAATTACTTAATTATAATCCAGGATTAAAACTCAATTAGAAATATTTATAATTTAAATTACCATATTATTATTACATAGTAGGAAATGGATGAACTACACATCAAAATCTCAACCCTTCATCTAATTAATTGTGTACTAGTAATTAAAGCCACTTGCTCACCCCTAGTTTTGAACAAGGCATAAATACAACTATTAATGCTTGCTGTCGTTACAATTAAACAGATTAAAGATAATATATTTAAATTTATTGAACTAAATGAGTAACTCAGGATATTTATTGCTTTCTTTCTATAATTCATTGACCGTATTTTCCTGAAAAAAGCTGAAAAAAGAAACAAAGGATACAGAGGGGTAAAAGAGGGATACAGAAGAGCTGTGAACCAACGGGACCAGTGAAAAAGGTGAGTGAAAGAGGGAGAAAGGTGACAGATGCTTGACATGTGTTTATGAAAGTAATAAATTCATTTCACATCAAAGTAAGAAAGAGAATTTCTACAATAATCCAAATTCTACGTTTACACGTCAACACTGATTAACACTGATTAATTGTGATTATAAATGAGAGGAGTCTCAGCCTTCTCTCTTCACTCTTCACTGCAATAGACAGTTTTGGTGCTCAGTGCTGTCAACTTTTGCTGTTCAGAGCCCTCATTTCTACAGATCTAGTGGGTATCCTCTTGTCTCTCTCCTTTTATATGTGATTTACTGTTCCATTGGGTCTCTTTTATTCTTTTTTGCCCCTTTTGATTCTTGATTTTGTTGATTAAAATGGGTCTTGATATGTGCATGCTTTATTTTCGTTGAACATTCATCGTGCCTTATAGATCTTATTTTACTCATAAAAGAAATCCCTTTTTTTTTTTCAATTTTTCTGTTAACCAATTATTTGGGTTTTCGATTGCAACCAACCTTATTAATTTTGTTTTGAAGTTTTATTTTTGTTTTAATTATCTATTCTAAAAAGAAATTCTAATTGTTTAGTGTAGAGATGTTCTTTTATAGAAAAATTATACTTTGACGTTTAAAAATTACATTGATTTTGATTTGATACTGCTCTATTCTAAAATTTTATATAATAATAAAATAATAAATTATTTCAATATTAAATTGTTGTATTTTATCATGTGCAGTGTGAGAGTATTATTATATTTTATAAAATGATATGATTTTTGGATACTGATATTTTGATATTACACACAATAAAATACAATCATTTTGTACTGAAATACATTGTTATTTCATTATTATATAATATTTTATTAAATAAAAAAGTATTAAATATATGTAAATAATGAATAGTGGTATCAAAATATAATTTTTATGATTTTTTATAATTAAATGATAAAATTAAGGAAAAGTGAGTCTATAAGATGGTAAATCAGGATGGGCGCAATTTGACTCGATTTCCGAAGAAGGAATTTCTGTTGTAGGAGAGATCTATAAATTCTATGTTTTGATTTTTACAGAATTAATAAAATTAATGTCGGAATAAAAGAAATGTAGTCATTGAATGGTGCCTACAGGGTTGAATGAGATTTTGGCTTATGATATTATAAGCCAGCCGCGAAAAGGAATTTAATCCAATTAAATGATCTAACAAATTTGTAAAATTAAATTTGTCAGATTAAAGCATTATAATCTGAATTAATTTGAGTTTTTTTTTATTTGATTTATTTAGTCTCCGAGACAAATTTAAGTTTTAAACCAGTCTGAATTAGAGGTTTATAAACATGTTGGTTTTATAAGATAATAATTATTTTTTGAAAAAATAAAATATTAAATATTTTGTATTAAAAGATATGAATATATTATAATTTTTTATATCAAATCATTAATGCCCCTTAATGATCCTTAATGATCGACATAGAACTAGAGAAAGAAAATAGCTGTCATATAATAAGGCATTCATATAATAAGGCATTCACTCAAGCATTTGACTAGTTTGTCTGTTTGTATTTTTTTTTTAAATACAAGTTTTTATTTAATAAAACAAGTAATTTTTATTTTCTGTTTTATTAATCTGTCTATTTAAAATAAATAAGTAATTTTCTTCTTATTTTAATTAGTAAATATTATTTTCCTCTTCAATAAATAGTTATTTTAAAAGTATTTATTCTAAAAATACTTATGTTAAGTTTAAACAAACTTTTAAGTGGAATCTTCCAAATGAGTGACCTGTTTTTTTTTTTTCTTAACATCGTGTGTGGGCACATAGCTTTAGGATGAACCTATAGGTTGTAGGAAATATATTACTTATCGCAAGAACATATTGTTCTTCATATAAACGTATTAATTGGGTATTTCTATCCATACCCTGTGTCACCTTCAATTATCATAAAAGTTAATGAAAGATTTATATATAGATACCATATACACAAACTTTGAGACATTTATGATTGTACTAATGACATTCAATTGAAACATAATGAGAAAGTTTGCTTTACATTTATATTAGAGTCTTTTTAATTATCTGCAATGCAATTCATATTTTGATAATGTTTTGTGTGATAATTCGTGTTTGCTTATTCTTGTAAGGAATAATTGGCTGCTGATTTTCTCATTCTACAAATGATTTGTATACTGCATTTATAGTACCCATATCATTTTACATTCAATTGCACTGCATTTGTGTTATGAGATTATGCGAGCCTAAAGTAAGATGATGTTAAGAAGATTAAAAATACTTTCACATGAGCATATGGTAGCTTATATTTCGTCATCTATAAATATATTTGTATAATCATCGTTTATATACAACATTTTGTTGAAATGGGTTGGGATATAATTTATCAGGTGGGAACGGATTGAAATCCCCTGTGCCTGTTTGTAAAGATTTTTGTTTAATTAGAAATATATCTCTTGGTAATATAATTTATTATATGACTACATATTAAATAAACCAAATTTATCCATAGTTAATCGTATATTTACAGGAATTTCATATATATTCAATCCATTCTTAGATTATGTACTCCGGTGACGCATTCAATTATTTCAATTCATTTAGACACTGCTGCTTTGCAGTGCCACTTAGCAGAATCGTGCAAATTAGTTAGTATTTTGAAATAATATTACTATGTTTGATAATATTTTCTTTGGGCTCTCATGCAGGTGTAGTTACTTTCGGAAGTTTAGGAACAATGAATCCTCAAGGTGAAGTCATTCCCCTCTATCGAACATTTTCTTTGTGAACACTCTTTAATAATTTGATGTCCTTTTTGTTGAAGGTGGCGAAGCTAACGGAAACAACCAAAATGAGGAAGGGCTCCTTGAAGGGTTTCCTGAGGCAGAAGAGAATCTCCTTCAACAGGGTTCCAACAACAACCGTCTCAGCACTGTTCCTCTTCACGAAACTCCTAATCTCCAGCTCGAACTGAATCTCCCTCCACAAGGTGACAACATCGATGATGCTGTCACTGGTTTTCCTGTTGCTCAAGACCTGAATTTTCCACCACCAGATTATAACATGTCCTTTTCAAGCTTCCATGTTGGAAGCAGCTCCAACACCTTGAACATTCCAAGAAAAAGAACTTTCAGTGGCTCTGGACAATTTTGTCCCGGTGAAAGTTCAAACATGGGACAACAACAGGCAGGAGAGGCTAAAAGAGCTGCTACTGAGTCCGAGGTCGGAGCTAACAACAATGTGAGGCCACTCAATGCAGGAACACCTGTTCCACCACACAATGCAGGAACACCTGTTCCACCACCCAATGCAGGAACACCTGTTCCACCACCCAATGCAGGAACACCTGTTCCACCACCCAATCCTGGTGCTAACAGAAACCAGAATACTGATACTGGGAGAAGTGCTTCTCATGCTCCACCACCAAGCCAAGCGAGTTTCTTTTTCAGCGGAACTTCAGCACATACCGTTCAGCATCCTCGTCCTCTCCAACGCTACCATTCTGGTCGGCCTGTGTCTATTATGGGTGGTCCATTCATGACCAGTGCTACCTCCATTGTTAGCAACATATTCATGAGTTCTACTCCTCCCATTGACTGCCCCCACCCAAGGGTGGATATTATAATTCCATTTTATGAACATGTTAGCTTTTCAACTTGGGTTTCGCCACAGGGCACACCAGGAATGAACCATTCTGCTGCAGCAAGCAGCTCTGGCACTCAGAACCATCATGGTCCTCAGCAAACATCAGCATCTGCATTTCCACCCAGTATTCTTTCTTCTGAAACCAGAAGTAGGCTTCCATCTGAGGTACGCTCCATGCTTTTACCTTCTTAGGTAGCCCTACATTTTAGGCTCACTTTACACCCTGAAGTTCATTTGTTAGGGTTTAGGGTAACGATATAGTTAATAAAACAACTTTTATATATACTGTAGGAAAAATGAAGGTCGGGTCTTTCCCTAAACCTTAAATAGTTCATATAAGATTGATATTCAGGGGAAAACAACTAAATATATTTACATCTATCACAAACATGCAATTGACTTAACACCTCTTAATGTTATTATCACTTTATATTCTTACTATATCTATAGTTCTTTATTGAATCCCTTAAGGTGTTAAACAGTAGTGTTAATGCATGTTTATCCTTTTTATTATTGTTAAATTTTTTTCTGAATACAGTGAGATGATTTAGTCCTAAATTCTTAGTGGAAAAGAACTGTTTAAGTGCCGTGTTTTTGTTTAGAAAGTAAGAAGATTAAATCTTAATATTGCTAATTAGCTGATCATTTCTATTGTTGGAGTTTCGTATATTTATTTAAAATTTGTTGATAATATACAGCTTTGTGTATGAATTTTTATGATGGAACTTAATGTAACATGTATATCTTAAAAAAATGTAAATTATATATACTGCCCCAATTAGAAGCGATATTTCTCGTTGATCCTAACCAAACCAATGTATTACGTATAGTTTGTGTGTGCTATTTTGACAAGATATATTGATATTGAGTCTTTGTGAAGGCTTATTGCAGAACTTGTAGATTCTCCAACAACTAGTCTTATATTTCTTTATTTTTCTTTCCGATACCATCCATGACAACAGAATTACACGAGTTTCCTTAATTCAATCCTGAAAAGTTCTTGTATAATTAAAATCAATTAAACTTGGATGCATTAAAGTCGTATACGTGTTGACTCATTATTACACACTTTGAACATATTTTTAATTGAAAATTTTATCACTCTTTTCTCTTTCCCGATTGATGCAGAATTTATTAGTTTGTTTACCATCTTAATTTATCTGGTAACTAATTTAGGCTTCACTAGTAAACTATTTTCATATATATTTTTTCCATACAGGTTCGATCTATCTTGGATTCTCTGAGCAACAATGGTCACGGTCTAATCTTTGAGGTAGATTTTGCACAAATGTATCTGCATGCTCTTATAGTGATTTTCGCACAAATGATTTAACCAAGCCACCTTTCAAACAATTTTGAATTATGGTTGCTATAAAGCATAACTTATTATAAAAATAAATAAATAAACTTTGTACACTTGTTTTTCATTTTTACATCATCATTTCTATCATTTTCCTTCTTTTCTCATGACATTTATCTCATCCGTCACATTCTGCTTCTACATATTTTTTTTTCTTTATTTTCTGTTTTTACTCCTCAAATGTGCATTATTAGTATCCTGCTGAGGTCATTATATTCAATGTTTCCACGGTTCATAATAATATTCAGTTTGCTTTTAATTTGTCATGACTTTTGATAATTGTAATCTTGGGAGACTTGATGTTCCTTTACCATTCGTGTTACAGAAGTTTGAGGTACGAAACGGAGTCAATATTATATACCTGCCTTCATTTTCTCATCTATTTGTTTATCCCTTTTCTTTTTATCTAATTTTATCTTCCTTTTCATAACATATAGTATACTTTCTCTCTTTATTTTCTTTTCACTCTTCTTCCTATTTATATAGTTTCCCAGGACAGAAATAGTAATGCTTACCCTTCCTACATTTCATCATAGTAGTAGTAGCACTTGTGGGTTTAAGCTCTATTCCATGAAGTTTCCACCCCCTCTATTTTTCATTGTTCTTTTCAACCCATGTAGTCTGAGAAATCCCAAAAAATATATTCACGATCAAATTTCTCCATTACTTTCCTACTAGCCAAAGCCTTTGCTAAAATCTTATAATGCGGCCTATGAAATTGGTCTGTGTTCTTCAATCCTTTGAATTCTCCTTTAGCACCAAATAAAAGGGCCCTGACTTTTCCTAAAATCCATCTAGCATTTAGCATTTCATTGTCTGTCTCTGAAACTTTTGTTCCTTACAAATTGGCCTTTTTAATTTATTTTTTGGAAATAAAATTTGAAAGGTTCCTACAATTTCTGTCTAGCATATTTGAAATTCTAGTTTGAGAGGAAGATTGCTCTAAAAATTATCATTTGAAGCAGGTAGAGAACCCTGAACTGTCTACGGGACTAGCTCTCGAAACGATCATGCGGCACATGGAGCGTGAGACTTTTCTGGAAGTTGCTGGAGATGGTCCAGAAGAGCATGAACAAAAATGCACCATCTGTTTGGTGAGTCCTGCTACATTTCGATTCATAGTTATTTGGAGAGGTTAACCAACACAAGAAACTCTTTAACTATAGTTGTGAAAATAAATATTTCTGTATCACATTTCTACTATACTAAGTTTGACTATTATTTTATTGGATGTAAATAGTATTTGTATCTGCTCAGGTCATTGTTTCCTTAACTCTCTCTTTTTGTGGAAATTGTGTGCATGTTCACATCTTAGTCTTCTTTTAACCTTTCTCTTACAAAATTTGTTTCCATCTATAGGAAGAATTTGAAACCGGCTCCGAAATCGGGAAGCTGCATTTATGTGACCACAAGTTTCACTTTGAGTGCATTAAAGAGTGGCTCCTGCAGAAGAACCTTTGCCCCGTGTGCAGAAGGGTTGCGTTGGAAAGGCATCTTAATAACCCAAATGGAGAATTTGGTTATTTCTTTCTGTAATGGTGTGCTTGGAGCATATGAAATAATAAAAATGTAGAACTTTATGAACTTGGTAGAAATAAAGTGGATTCTGTACAACAGAATTTCACTGTGTTTGATGGTCGAATATGAACCTTTTCATTTGTTTACATATGAAACAATTCATTATCAATGTTCAAAATTTCGCCTTCTGATAAATTTGATATATATATATAAAACGTGGGCTGAGTACAGTAGTTATTTTTTAGCTCACCACTTTGGCTAATCTAGTTTCACTCATATTTATGTTTTGAAGCTCCCTCTCCCAGCGCTTAAAGTTCCTTCATATTATGTTACTAGCTCAAATATTCTGCAAAATTCTTTTAAAGTTAGTTTTATCGAAAAACTTATTTTTCTTCTCTTCTCTTCTTTCCTACAAACGAAGAAATTAAACAATTTTTTTTTATTTTCATTATTCAACTAAATAATTTTTATTTTCCTTTTTTTCTCTATTTTTTCTCCTCTGTTTTTTCCTCCTTGTATGTAAGAGTAAAGAATGTTGTTTGTTATGTCCAGATAAAATCCGTCCATTATGTTTGTAGATTGGATTTTCATTTCACACACCTGGTATATGACCCACATGCATGGTTCTAAATCAACATCATTTGTGGTCATTGCGACTGTTAGGATAAAGAAATATAGTTGTTGAAGCACGAAATAATTTTTTAGTAACTTAAATTATTGATATAAGGTTAAAGTGTTAATAATGAAAGAAATTATATCATAGTAGAATAATTTTTTTTTTAACATGAATAAAATAAATTCAAACACTTAAAATGGTATTCCAACTTTATTACTTATAAAATTAAAGAAACTCAACGGTATCATCACTACAATCCAAAAAACAATGGTTTGAGTAGAATAATTTTATAATCAATTATTAAAAGTTGAGGTGCGATTCACTAAGAAAGAGAGATTCAATGTAACCATTCTAATGGTATGCCGTACATGGGTATATGTACATATTTTTTATTGATTAAAAAACAGAATTATTTATAATAAATTTAAACAAATATTTCACAACTATGAAAATTACAATATTTTTGAAATGAATTCTAAAGGTATTGGTAAAAAAATCAGAAATTAAATTATAAGTTTTCTTAAAAATTATCCCAGTATCATAGAGAGAGAGACAAACTTTATATATTATAATACTGACTCAAAATCTACCTTCTTTTATTCCTTTTTACCTTCTGAAAAATTTTGTTTATCATCATCACATTATCTAGAATTCACTTAACTTCTAAGAGAAATCACTACTATATTTTGTATCTCCATTTTGTATAAAATAAAATAAAATATCATTTTAAGAGTCTTTTACTCTCAGTCTGTATAATTATTCTGGCTAACTTTTTGTTATTATAAGAAATAAGAAACACTATAAGAAAAACTCAATTTATCTACGAATTATTACGTATGGTTGTAGATATTATCCACGGATTTAAGTCCGTAGGTATTATCCACGGATATAGATTCGTAAATATTACCCAAGGACACATATATGTAGGTATTACCCACGAATATTGGTCTATACGTATTACCCATGAACTATTTCTGTAGGTAATATCTACAGACCTATGTATGTGGATAATACCTACAGACCTATGTCCGTGGGTAATACTTAAGAACTTATATTTATAGATAAAACTACTATTATCTCTTATTAATAATGTTCATATTGATTTATTAATAATAACATTAGTAAAGATGAATATTATTAACAATATTAATATTTTTATTGATATTATTAATATTATAACAAATATTATTGGTATTTTTAACACTTTTATTACTATTATTATTATTATTATTATTATCATTAGTATTATTAATAATATTATCATTATTATTATTAATATTAATAATATTATTAATATTATTGTTTCTAATATTGTTAGTTATAATATTATTAAAATTATAATTATTATTATTATCAGTATTATATTTTTGTTTTTAATATTTTTAAAGTTTTTAATATTATTA
>Ga0209700_107842_pt1 | contig 14514 bp, 2 predicted proteins | sample SiratroredBW_FD_187528 | JGI IMG/M metagenome (GOLD analysis project Ga0209700, IMG submission 187528) | Root nodule microbial communities of legume samples collected from California, USA - Siratro red BW (SPAdes) (version 2) | ecosystem: Host-associated > Plants > Roots > Nodule | place: USA... | reverse complement strand
ATACATATATATATATATATATATATACATACATATATATATATATATATATATATATGTGTATGTATATTCCTCTTACACATAAAAAAGGAAAAAAAAAATTCTCACACATCATTTTATGATAAAATGCGTACATATATTTATATTTATAAGAGCTATACAAATGGATGTATATGAAATATATGTTCTTACCTCCTGTTAGAGGAAACCTAGTCTTTCCCAAGCAAAATCCTAAGTCTCAAAAGTAGCTATCTCTATATACATAAAGAAAATAGACACTTAAATAGGAATAAAAAAGCTAAAGGAGTAATTCAATAGATATATAAGTCATATTTTTGGTAGCCAAAGGGCTAGTTGGTATACAGGATTGCATGATCATATCTATTATCAGTCTTGGCTAGCGATTTTAGTAGAAGTCATTTGGTTTTAAGAGATATGATTTTGGAAATGTAGAGTAGTCTAGTTGTACTAGATTCTTGAAAAACGAGATTGTGTAAATGTTATTTGTTTATTTATTTTCCTTTAATGTTGCAAAAGTTTTATATGGAAAAGGAATTGGTTTTGGTGTAGGTGATAATTAGGAGAGTTTCAAATACAAGATGCATGTGTAGCTGATGTAGAAAGAGGATTAATGTTTTCAACAATGGTTTGGCGTCAATTAGCTTTACGAAATGTGTCTTTGAGAACTCTTTTTTATATATTGGAGACTAACTGACGTGTAGTCTTATTGATTGTATTACTTGTATGTGAGATATACGTGGGATAAATAGTATTTTATATTTCTAAACATAAATTTTGGGGACATGTTTTCAGAACTGTCCTTCCTTGTTCAGTTTTTTAGTAGTAATTTTAATATGGTTTTTGTTATATAAGATTAAAATATCTTAAAAGAACTTTTATTTATATATATTTTTTATTGTCGAGCAAAAGAAAAATCATACTCATTATATTGTTCATATGAATTTGGTAGAGTTAGCAAAATAATAACATTATACAAGTAAAAAAAAAACACACATGCAAAATCCATGTATGAATAATGCACTTAACAATGCACCAAAATTAGGTATAAGGGTGTGGAAGGATCAAACTAACCATTCTCTTTCTCTATCAACTTGGTCAAACTCAAGTCCTTTATCCACAATTCTGGCTTTTCCTTTGGCTGTTCTGTAACGAGAGAGAGTGATCCATATCTGGTTATGAACCATTCGCCAAAGCAAAAATGGTAATACGAGAAAAGTGCTCACATCCCTTTCCTTCTCATCCTTCACCAACACAGAATAGGTGCTGTGAACCACCCAAGGAGCTAGCACCAAATACTGCAAAAGTAATGGAAAATTAAAAAATGCAATTACATATATTTATGTAGTGTTTGTTTTCTTATAAACTTCTAAAAATCTAAAGTGTTTTATGGTTTATAAATCTTTATACTGGTAGTTATTGAAAAGCAACTCATGCTTCAGATAGATTAGAGATGGGGTTTGAAAAAAAGTTCATAGAAATAAAAAATAACTCACCGATTTTTGTGGATTGAATTAAACATTTAAAATTCTTAAAGTAAGCTTTATTATAAACAACTGTCTAAAATGCATTCTTCAATTTTATTGTTATTGAAGTTGTGATGTTGGTTATTAATAGTTGGATGTGCCTCGTTAACTAATGCACCTTAATAAAGGGTATATACCAAATCCCTTTCCTTTTTTAGCAAAAAAATTGCATTTAAAAGTATCATAATAGTTAGTTAAAAATAGTAACTAACTCGATTGACACTCTCATTACTAATTATACCTTTTGAATATGATTAAATATAAGGAAAATGAGGTAAAAAAGTTAGGAGAACGTAAAACCAAACTCAGAAACATCCACTGATTTTCACTTTGTAAGAATTTTTTTTCCTCCATACAATAAAATCAATTTACATGAACTAATTTGTGAAAGTCATTTTCTATTAAATCTCTAAATATAAGTTAATTTTAACTTTAGAAAAAGTTTAGGGTTTAACAATGCTCATAAAACAACTATACCTAAATCTCAGAAGACAAAATAAATTTATAAAGAACTCAATCCTTAAAATATAATGAATGCATTTCCCACGAGAAAGAAATATCTCTGCTCATAAAGTACATACAGAGACAAGTTATCTTCCCAGTAATTATTGTAAGGAATCCCACAACTATTACCTTTACAAATACATGTAATGATTTATAGTTAGTATTAAACAGTTCAACTACCTTAAAATATAAAGTACGTATAAAAGTTCAACTATACTCAACTTAAACAAATTATAACATCACAAACTGTTTGAAACTATACATTCTAAGTTAAACGTTGGCTTTGTTTTCTTGGTTTTCCTCAAAATAATAGCAACCATTCTAATTAGCGTACGTGAAACCAAACCAAAACCCTTTCATGCATGCATTATTCTTTATAGAAACAATGAAAAGTAGTGTGTAATAACACAATGGAGAACAATGTGTGTAACCTTAAAGCTTCCGAGAGGTTTCCATGGCCAATCTGTGAGGATTCCAGGCCTCGAAGCCATGCTTTGTTCTAAGAACAACCTTTGTGTTGAACAAAAAGTGTGGTCTGTTAGGATCACAAACAAGTGTTTCTGTGCTTTGAAGCATTGAGGGTAACTTTATTTATAGACCTACCTCACTTTCCCTTTGGAACAATTGGTGCATTTAATTACCAACGAAAACCGAACCCACAACTTACCATCACATGGGAAAGCAGAACCAATGTTGCGTTTTCAAATAAAAAAACCTATCACCACTTTCCCCACATTTATTTTCAACATATCCGTATTCAGATGTCATCATTCATTGATACCAGGTAGATGCATTGGTTTTAAAGATGTTTGAAAAAAAAGCCATTTTCTTTTAAATGAATTTTGTTCTTGGTTGTTGATTTTGTTTTGGAAATTGTAAATAATTTGATCAGTGGATGATTTTCTTTTCTAATTTTATGCTCTTTTGTGTCAAAAGGAGACTGCATTTTTAGTCTTTCAAACAAAATAATTGCTGTTATCAGTTTTCAAAGAAATATTTTTTTTTTTGTTCCTGATTTATTATTTTATCCATCTCAATCAAATTAACATGTTTGTTGAAAAAATGAGGCTATTTAAATAAATTCATTTCAAAAAAAAGTATCATATTATTTTTATTCTTAATTCGTGTAATAAAAACTTTAAATACAATCACGTCGGGACCAAGGTGGTATTTTCAATAAATTTTATATATAGTTTGTGTTAAAAACGTATTTTTTAACTTAAATATAAAAAATGAAAAATTCAATCAATTAAAATTTAAAAAAAAAATGCGTTGTTTAATTTCGTAAATCCAAAAATACCCTTATGGCTATTTTAAATATGAATATTATTTCTAATAAATTTGATTAAGGAAAGTTTAAAGATCTAATTTTCATAAAAAATTAAGAAAGCAAAACAAATTTGACTAAGTTTTTTTTTTTTAAATTAATGTAAGTTAGGTATTTGTCTTGAATTAAAAATATAGTAAGTTGTTACTTGTTAGGACTCCTATTTTTATTTTTATTTTATATTGTATGTGTTAGGATTACTCTGTGGACTTAAATCAGTGTGACCGACTTTTATTGCTACAACTAATGGAAGAATAAATTTATTTCGTATGTTTTCATTTATTGGACTCACCAAACTTTTGGTGTGGGTTGGAGGGCGTAATTAAAAGTCATTTATTATCTATTGTTGTGTTGGTTTTCATAATGCTTTCAGGGCTAGGGCAGGAAAGGCATATATATATATATGGATTCATTGATTTGTTTCGTGTAGTTTATTCATCAATGTTGATGATCAGGGTTTTTCAACTTGCTCAGGGAATTCAGAGTAGTACGATTCAGTGCTTTAAATATGCAATCACAAATATAGATTTTTTATCATGCTATGTTCTTAGATTTTTAATTATAAAACACAAAAGTATGGATACAAAGTTTTACAGCTGAAAAAGCAACCTAGAAGTCCAAACCCTAATGGATACGAATGCACGGGTTTTCATTTTTAATGTTTTTGTTTTCTAGTGTACTGTGAATATGCTTATTCATACTATTTTATTGACCAAGAAAAGTGTTGGAAGACGTCTCATGTAAAGAAAAATCTATTCTATTTCTATGTTATAGTGTATGAGAAACTTCTGAGTAACTATAAATTAAACTAGTCTCTAATTCAATTGGTGGAATAATCAACAATATAAATATAAATATATACATATATATATATATATATATATATAAATATATGCATATATATATATAAATATATATATATATATATATATATAAAGTATTAGTTAAATATGAGGATTTTTTTTTATAAAGACAACTTGGTGTGGCACTAGCTAAAAATGTCCAAAAAGTTAAATATGAAAAAAAAAATCCAATCAGGTAGTCGATATCAAATAATTAACTCTTTTTAAAGTTAAGCTTACAAATTTAAAGAAATGAATAAGAAACTTGATTTAAATATGTAGAATTCAAAACATTTAAAAATATACTTTAATTAAATTATTGTAAGATAATAATGTACTATTTTTTTGTTTTGATTTTTATCCTGGATTTTATTCTTAGTTGAATTATAGATCAACAAAAATAAAAGGAAATCTTACCAAAAAAATTGATATGGGATTTTCCACGGACTTTGTTGCTTAAATATTTACGAATATTTTGAAAAATATCAATTTCTATCCTCTCTTTAACAATTATTAGGTATTCAATCCTTGATTTAAACTTGTCAAGTCTTTGTTAATGAAGAGAAAAATGAGAAGTATGGTCAGAGCAAAATAGTAATCTCTGGCTAGGATATTGAGAAGAACACTCTAACTTAAAAGAATTTACTTTTAAACTTTTTGAAAGAAGAAGAGTAAATAGAAAAAAAAAATGGATCATGTGTAGCATCATTTAGAGATACCCAATCAACTTTTGAGTCATGCTTTAATTTGCAGAAATACATAAAATTATTTATAGTTAGAGAGATTTGAAGGTATTGACATAATATTTGGAATACTTTTAGGAAGGGCGGAATACTTTTAGGAAGGACGACTGTTAGGATGGAATTGGCTAGGTGTTAGATTCATTGCTAATAACATCATACGCTCAAAAGAAGAAAGATTAAAAAAAACATTGAGCTCCTTAAAGAAAAACTTATACACAACAATGAAATATTTGCCATTTGTACTAGGTTTCGTGTATACCCGACATTACACGTCTCAGCTACAATGAACTTGACCATAATAAAAACATATAGTAAAAGAAGAAACTAATTTTTCTACAATCTCTTTAGAGATAAAATCAAAAGGATAAGCGGCGACCTACTCGAGAACTCAAAAGTACTCGAGGTCAAGGATCGAAGTAAATTTCTCTTTCCTTTTCCTTTTAGTCACATTTAGCTCAGAAAACTCACGAGAAAGAACTTTCCATTTACCCACTCTCAAAGAATTAACTACAACATTCCACCGACAGGATGATAGGAACTACCAAATCGAAGGAGGGAAGAGAAACAATCTCTTCCTCAAAGTCTCCCTCTAGGAAAAAAGAACCAATATGACTCAATAACAATTCATTTCCTATGGCAACAACCTCTTTGCTAGCTAAAGGACTATTTTTGTTGGAAGGATCAAAAAGCGAAGAAAAGAAAGCCATTAGAAACGCACCTAAACAATGTGAACCTAGAATTAAATGATGACGAACGAAGAAAGAAAACTATCTCACAAGAGCTAGAAAGTAATAAGAGGTTGGAACAATGTAGGGATGATAATATTTGAATATAAAGCATCTAAAACATTTAAAACGTTTCGTATTCTAAGTGAAACAATAGGACACCCAAACATCGTATCCTATGGCAATGTGTCATGAAAAGATGAAACATAGTTGTCTATGTCATGTAATGCCTTGTAAAATGAAGCAACACATCATTACAGGTGAAAACCCCTTATAAATGTGTATGACAAACAACCCCACAAGTGACTTATATGGTATGAAAGTGCTAAGTGGACCTCAGTTGAGCAAAACCTTGGCCAGTGATAAGGTCATAAAGCTTTAACCTTTAAGACGGTTGTGAAAATACAACCTCAAAAATAGTTATTTAAGGTAAACTTTTAAACTAAACTCTGTAGATACTAAAACTCGTTCATCCACCAAATTAGTCCATTTGCATCTCATTTATAGATTTCGAGCCTGAAGAGCTTGCGTACTACCCTACTTTACAATATTACTTTACAATATTTGGAGATACACTACTCACTTTTAAGATACTTGTATAATACATTTACAATCCAAGTAACTCATATTTTCATAATGGATTTGGTTGTAATCGAATGAATAAAAAGTGTTTAAATAACAACTTCTCTCAACTAAATCTCAATATTTTAACCTAGGCTCAAAAGCCTATAAATATTGACTTGATCTAATAGGCATAGTCACTTAATTATCTCATTCTTTAGTCATATATTAATATTTTTTAAATTTTCTTTAACTTTTATTCATTTGAACATCAGAGAATTTTTATAGATAAATTTTCACTCGATATTTCTCAACAACTCGATAATTATTTTTCAAGAGACCAGTTCAATTTTCTTGAAGTTTTCTCAATCCCCTCAAACAGTTCATATTTAGTTCACCTAAGACGTTTCATATTTAATCTCAATAAAAACAATAATACAATATAACTTAAAGTAGATATAAATATATAAAAAAAATACCTAAATATCTTAAACATATACATGAAATGAGTATCAAAATGGGATGTGATGAATCCTTATTTTTACAACTTTAATGGTTTTCTATTTTTATAAAAAAGGTGGTTGGTTCATCCAATTAATTCATTAACCATGCACGTTGGATCAAGCAGTTTTGTTGGTGAATTTTTTCCCAAACTAAATGTCAGTGAATTAAATATCCTAAATGAGTATTAAAACGTGATGTGATGAATCCTTATTTTACAGCTTTCACTTTATTTTAATGATTTTCTATTTTAAGATAAACTGGTTGGTTCATCCAATTAATTCACTAACCATGTACGCGGGATCAAGCAATTTTGTTGGTCAATTTTTGTGCAAAACTAATGTCAGTGAATTAACCTATGGCAGCTGGCCATTCTGTACAATATAGGTTTCACAACTCTAAATTTATACTTTTTCATGTTACAATATTTGGTTGGAGGTTCACATGGATTATATTTATGAAGGTTAATTGGGATAAATGCCATCTTGTGGAATATAAAATTAAAAACAAATAACTTTTATGTAAAGTATTTAAATTATGTAATATCATAGAAATTACAAAACTAACATAAATTACTTGTTAACAAAGCAATAATTCATTGTGAAATAAAATATGTGTTTAAGTGGTAATTCTTGGATAAATTGACCAATTTAGGGCAATTTATATATACAAATTACTAAAATTGAGTTGTTTTGAAATATATTATCAAAATGAAGTTGTTTTGTCATGTCACCATCAAAATCCATGTTGCAACAACTTTTAGGGTCATGTGAATTTCTTAAAAAAAACTCATATTGCATCTCATATAAAGAAAAAAAAAAGGACTTTGTTAGTCCACGTGATGAGTTCTTTGAAAATTAAACTTTAAAATTAATCAAAATGCATAAATTTAAACAAAAATATAAATGAGAGTAAATACTAATTTAAATAGCTAAAGGTGGAGTAAACGCTTTTGGTCAAATCCAAATAAGATCATATATTTAAGATAATCACTACTAGCTTTTTTTTTTTTTTGGGATTCTGTGAATATTTTGTGATTTTATAAAATTAGTAGAAAAATAAATACAAAAACTCAAATTTTTTATTATTTTTTTTAAAAGAATCTCAGAAAAATCTTAAGGTAACAAATTCTAGTAATGAATTAATGGTGTAAAAAATTAGTTTCTGTCAAATTTATCTTTTATTTTACAATGTTGTTATCTCTCTTCCATCTCTCGTAATAATTTATGACACCTTTTACTTGTTGAATTTTCTTTGTCTTGCTCTTTATAGTTATGGTGGATGGACATTTTACTTTCTCCAAACTTATTAGGTTGGTTGAGGCAAATTCCCGCATCATGAATGTGAAATTGAATTGAGATTATTGTACTAATGTTAAAAAAATAAAAAAATTCGTCAAAAAACGCCTTTCTAAAGTTTAGGATAGATTAATGAAATTCATTTTTGTCAAATCTGGCAATTTAATTATTATTTTTGATGCAAATGTATCCATTTTACTAACTATTTTTTTATGAAGTCTTAAAATAGATATTTTGTCTTTGTACAGTAAAATGTTAGAAATATTAGTATTATTTAAAAGAAACAATCTTACTTTATCGATACTTTTATGATAAAGGTTGTTTTTTTAATATTTTGAATGTTACTTTCATCTTTTATGAGTGAATGGGTGAACTTGTTCTTATTAGATTTTTTATCATATTTATTACTATTTATTCTCTTTTTACTTATAAATATAATATATTCATAACACAATAAATAGAACAATTCTTATAAAAATAAGGATTCATTGTTACTGTAATAATAAGGAGTTTATAATACTCCATAAACATAAGTAGGCACACATAAGCACGATGAGTAAGTGGCAAGAGATGCCAGTTTTGTATGTTTTATTTTTTTATTTTTATAAAATTCATGTTAGAGTTTTGTATGTTTTATTTTCTCTTTCATTTTATTTGTTTTTTTTCATATGGATTAGAACAAACCAGTTGATTCCTTTTAATGTATTCGTTATCACTGATAAAAACAAATACTCTCATAATCATCATCACTACCCAGTGTTTATTAGAATAAGAATTTTTTTCAAGAATTGCTTCTTATCATGATTTAGTCATACGATTTAAAAGTTACCTAAATCAATTAAACACACCCTTGACATAAGCATCAGGGTGGGCCAATAAAAAAGTATTAGGTAAAAAAATTATTGATACCTTAATTACGTAATTTCATGCCAATACTTTTGTACAAGTTTAAGTGGAAATAATAATAATAATAATAATAATAATAATAATAATAATAATAATAATAATAATAATAATAATAATAGTAGTAGTAGTAGTAGTAGTAGTAGTGGTGAGGATGATATGATGATGAAAAGTGCGTTCGTACATTGTGAAATTAATCGATACTCTTTAGATATTAGCTTGCATTGTTTTAATAGTGAATGAAACTTTAACCAAATTTAAAATTCATGTTTCTTCCATCAAACTCATGATGAATTTTAACTTGGTAAATCCAAGAACAAAGTTAAAAACTAATTGTTTTTCTGAAGCTTGAAAAGGTAAATCCTTCTATTTCAAATTTTATAAATTTTTTGCTAGTAACTTCTAACTTTATTGTTGAAAACTGATGAACATGTAGAATAATTGCTAGTTACGCATACTAAATTTAACTGTAAATAAATATCTAAATACTAAATTCCAATTTTTAATTTAATATTGGTAGTTGCTAGTTATGAATAACTAACAACTACATATTTAATTTTGATATGAATAACAATTAAGATTTACGTTAAATGGGTATAAGTACACTTAGTAATTTACGGCGACTCTTCCAATAGATGTTTTGAAAAATTGAAAACAATTAAACTTTAGATTATGTCTTCATATATAGTGTTTATCGATATACAAACTTATTAATGCAAAAGACTTGGGATATGTTTGGGTTTACTTAAGTAGGGTCACATAACTACAAGGAAATGGACAAAAACTCCTATAGAACTATTGTAATATTTAAAAAATATTTTTTAAAATAATTTAAAGTAACTTGGATGAGTCGTATATATTTAAATTCCCATAATGCCAACTAACTTTGGAAAAGAATTTAAGTGTAAATAATTTTGAATTTATATTTTTTTTAGTTCTTTGGTAATTAGCTATCATTATTTTTGCAAATCTTATGATTCACGTTTTTCTTTCATGCATTTTACCACCATTTTCAACTTTTATTTAATTCAATTTTTTGCTGTTAAAAAAAAACATTTTCAACTTTTATATTTTACTATTAAGTTTTTTTTCGTACATTCTACCAGTTTTCATTCTTTTTATTAACAATTATGATAACCAACGGTTTTTTGTAAAAGTTAGAGATGAAATTATGTCATTCTTTAAAATGCGTCATTATTTCGTTACACACATTAATAAATCGGTAGAATGTGTAAAAATTGAGAAACATGATAAGAAAATGTTCAAGATAAAAGTATGGTAAAAAATTATAAAATAATGTTGAATGATAAAATACACAATTAAGCCCATATTTAACTACTTTTAACTAAAAGTATTATATTTTATTTTTTCTACTTTTTCTAACGTTCCTATCCTGTTTTTCTGTACCAAACAAAGTAAATATTCTAAGAGGTATATCCACAATGGAGGATAAATAGAATGAAGAACAATTTCTATCTTTGGTTCGTTTGTTTCATTTTTCGATTTTGTTGTTGTTGTTTTTCATCTCGATTGCTATTTTTTGTTTGCTATTGTTTTAGTCTTTTCGTATTCATCAAATTTTATAAAAGTCAAATTCAATAATTAAAGATAAATTTTTTATTTAATTTGTTTTTGTAGTTACTAAATAGATACAAGTTTGAAGAAAATTTTGGAACTTCAGACAATTATAACTTTGTGTCGGTAACTAGGAATTACGCTTATTAAAGGTTATATTGCAAAGAAAAAAAAATACAATTCGAATTGAGTTTATACTAATTATTTAATATTTCAAGTTTACTTTTCTTTTATACTTTATAATATTAACTTGTTAATTATATTTTAAAAATAAAAATTAAAAATCGAATAAATATTGATTTAATTATTTAATATATATATTAAATTGAATGATATTTTGATTTGATTATTATGTTTTCTTCAATGACATTTATTTGATAATTTTAATTAATTGAATTAAATTGTTTAAACTCGTCTAATTTTTAAAGAGCTGTGATAAAGGAAATAGTATGAATATTGAATTCATGAATTGACTTTCTCCTTCTTGATTTTCTCTTTTAGGTTTTTTTTGTTTTTTTCATTTTCAATCTATGTTTGCATTTCAATTTTCTTTTACAATTCTGTTTCAATATTGTTTTACTTTTAAAAATTCCAAATTAATTTATAAAATAAGAATATTAAAGATTAAATATAATAGATATGTGTCACCAGATAATTGTTATTATATTGCAAATTTTTGAAAATTATATATTTTGAATTTAAAATGATATTGAATATCAAATTGGCGTCATTGTTCGGAACACATGGTATTATCTCCAATTGCTAGTGATCTTTCTTAATTTTCATTCAAGTTTTTGTTGTGTTTAACAAATCTTAAAATTTCTCCAATTGCTAGTGATCTTTCTTAATTTTAATTCAAGTTTTTGTTGTGTTTAACAAATCTTAAAATTCTATAATAGTTTTGTGTGTTTTGTGGTTTTAATTTTCTGTATGAATAAGGGAAAAAATAACTTTTTACATTTTGTTGTATAATTGTTCATTATTGTTGTTGTTTTGATCTCTATTTTGTTGTTGTTTCATTGTTATTTTTATTTGTAAATTTTTTATTTTCTATTTCCATTTCTCTTATTTAAATTGTTGTTTATATTTTTTGTCATCAAAATAATATATTGTTGTTTTATTTTTGTTGTGCTGTTTTAGAATGCTGATAATTTTTGTCTGACATGATTTTCACCTAAAATTTATGTATTTTATCTCTAAATTTTGTTCATGTCGTTGTTGTCTTTATTGTTTCATTTGTCTTCTGTGTTGTTATTTTCCATCTTTTATTGTTTTGATCTTTTACTATTCATCCTATTTTAAAAATCAAATGGAATAATCAAAGATGAAATTTTGACCCATATTTTTTTATGGTTATGTTTTAATGTATATTTAATGGTAGAGTCATTATATTTTCAAGATTATTATATTTTCAAGATTAGTCATAAATAAAGAAATACAAACTTTGTGGTAGAAAATTTTAGAAATTTCAAAATAGGCATAACTTTGTGTAATTAGCTTGGAATTAAATCTATTATAGGTTGAAATTGCATATAATAAGGATATACTGTGTGAGCTGTGTTTTGCACCTATCATTTAACGTTTTAGAGTTTTTTTTTTTTAATTTTAAATTTGCACTTTATTATATTAATTTGCGTTACTGAATTTAGAAATCAAATTATAGGAATTGGTTGAATACTGATTTGATAATTAGATACATATTAGATTGAATGATATTTTGATTTATTGTATTTCAGGTTCAATAATGTTTGTTCAATTGGATTGATTAATTGAATTTGTTAACTTTTCAAACTTATACCTTAATTTTTAGAGAATTATGACAAGAGGAATGAAGTGAATTTTGAATATGTGAATTGAACTTTTAATTTCTTGAATTTTGTTTTCATTTATTTTCTTTTTCAATATGTGATTGTGTTTCAATCTTTTTTTCCAATTATATTTTAATGTTTTACTCTTAAAACCTTTAAATTAATATATTTAAGATTGAATACAATTAATATGTGCTCTGATAACTTAAATATTTTGATTTTAAAACCAAAATTGAATATCAAACTAGTATCATTACACAAACACATTACTTTTGTTTTTGTTTGGTTGGTGATAATGTATTTGATCATTGAATGAGGATTTTCTTTTTTGGTTGTTGAGTTATAGGAACACAATTTAAATGCAATTATGAAGTGTTTTTGTTTTATTCTTTAACTAGAATGAGTTTCACCAAGCTAGTCTACAATAAACTTCAATGTAACTCTTTATTAGAATCATTATTGTGACAACATGACTTCTAAATAAAAAATAACACCAAAAACATATGAAGAAGCAAGTTTACATTTTCATTGACACCATAAACATATGTTGCAATGAATTTTACTTTTTTTGCTTTCTTAATTAGTGAAGTTATGTTATAGTAAAATACGATCTTTACCATAAACATATGTTGCAATGAATTTTACTTTTTTTGCTTTCTTGATTAGTGAAGTTATGTTATAGTAAAATACAATCTTTGTTTTGTTGTCAATGAAGGATATGATAGGTTCTTGGGATCTTCCCTTTGGCAGTTTCTGAACAAGAATATTTTTTTTTTTTATAGTATTGATTAGAATAAAGATTGATCTAATTTCTTAGATATTTTTGGTGTTTTTTTTTTCATCAGATTTGATGTTTTATTTTGATAATGTTGGCCTTTAATAGAAATTTTTTTAAGGATAGTTAGTGTGTCAAAACTTCTTTTTTGATTGAAAAATAAGGATAATTCTTGGTTAAAACTGTAATCGCCCGAAAATTTTATAACATACGTAATCGAACTCTTATAAATAAACAAAATATATATTTCAAATCATAAAATATTAATACATGAAAGATAAATAAAAGAAGGAAAGAAGAAATAAGAAGAAAAGAAGAACAAAACAAATTTTTTTTTTTAGCTTGGGCTTCACGAGACCGAAAATCCACCTCGCCCGAGCTAGAAACAAGTCGTTTGAGCAAAAACAGTCTAGAGAGTGCTCCTAATTTTCACCTGAGCAAAAATACTCTTGCGTGGACGAAAGCACTCCAGGGAGCATCTTATTTTGTTTACGAAGGTCTCGCTCAGGCGAGCTTCATCTCGCTCGGGCGAGACTTGCAAAGTGAACTTTTCTGCAAAAGTCGCTTGAGCGAGATTCTTCTGCTTGAGCGAGACTATCTAAAAATATTCTCAATTAAACTAACTTTTGTCTGCTAAGTATTACCATCCATTTAAGGTTTACAGTACTACATAAAGTATTCAAGTACATCAAACTTATCTATAAATCTACATGAAAAAAAGAGTGACCATTCCAAGGTCATAAAGTCTTTAATTACATCAAAACATATATACAAGTATATACAAGACAAAAGGAACAACAATTTAAGGACATATCATATTTAAGGTGCTCCAAAACCTGCATCTACACCTGCTCGTATACATAGTACAATCATCGCAGTTCATACAACAACATGAAAAGCAAAGGTAAGCTAGTAAACTTAAAAGTTTATAACATACTAACTACATGCAAATAGAACAGAGTATCTCACTCATAAGAATTTCTTTAAAGTTTAACATATCAAGTTTCAATACATGTTTTCCTTTTTCATTTCAAGTACTCATGTCAAACATCATATATAAAGGTCTCACATGGACCACATCAATACACATAGGTCACACATAGACCCATCATCTTCCGAAAGACCCCATTAAGTATGTCCCCTACCAGAGACTAACATGTAATCCAATACCCAGGACTTAGATTCAGCAATTCTAAGATAAATGACTAATCCAATACCCAAGACTTAGATTACCAGTGAATCTAAGAGAAAGGACTAATCCAATACCCAAGACTTAGACTGTCATTCGAATCTAAGAGAAAGGATCAGAGTAAGCTCAAACATCCAATACCGAGTCTCACCAGCGGTCCCGGTGTGTATGAACTCCCTCACAGCTTCTCACCACCTGATATCTTAGTCTATGTGACTT
>Ga0209700_107841_pt1 | contig 14515 bp, 5 predicted proteins | sample SiratroredBW_FD_187528 | JGI IMG/M metagenome (GOLD analysis project Ga0209700, IMG submission 187528) | Root nodule microbial communities of legume samples collected from California, USA - Siratro red BW (SPAdes) (version 2) | ecosystem: Host-associated > Plants > Roots > Nodule | place: USA... | reverse complement strand
ATAAATTTAGAATGAAAATTTTGAAAATATTATATAATTTTTTAAATAAATTTATTGTTAGTTTTTAAATTATATTTATTACTAACTAAATCTATTTCATATATTAATAACTAAATTCATAGCATGTTATTTTTTTTCACAGTAACCACTCTTCTATTCAAATTAAATTAAATTTTTTGCATTTATTTTAGTTACACATTAGCAATAGATCACACGTGTCAAACAAAATAGAAGAGGGATGGGTGGAGAATATTAACCCTACTAAAAATCCTACAGTATTCTCACTATATTAATTAACTCATTAATTGAAATATTAGATGCAAAATTTTATCTAGTAAATTAAGATGGTGTCCTCTTTTACTATTTCATTTAATTTTATATTAAAATGGTGGAATAAGGCCATCATTTCTTTACAATGATATCGTGTCTCTTATGCACGATTTACCTATATCTGAAAATAAATAAAAAAATGTACCATTTCAAAAATTTCAAAAAAAAATTACACCAGTTTGAAAAATTTGTCGAAAATCTAACATTAAAAGTTATATAGTGAAAACAAGGTGATAGATCTAATTTTATTTATTTATTTCTTTATCTATCTTTAGATATTGAAAATAGTCAATCTAAAGCTTCAAGTTGATTTCAATACATGTTAGACCCATGACTTGACCTATAAATATTATCTACAAGTTAATATTAAAGTAAATGTTTTTTAATAGGTAATTAACTGTGTGAGAAATTAGACAGAGGAAAAGTAGAAAAAAGGATATAAAAGTAAATATGATTTGATGATATTTTATTTATTATCATAGTGTTTAAATTTGGTTAAGGTGTTTTGAAATCAAAAGGTTAATTTATGTAAAAATTAGTAAAGACAATAATATTGTCTTAGATTGAAAGACAATTTTGAATTGTGCTAAAATATTAATATTTTTTTTATATCATGTTAAAATATTAATACTTTTCATTTATTTAGGCATTATAACACTATAAGAAAAAAAGTATTTAGAGACCTATATGTAGCTATCAAATGAAATTGTTGCTAATTTTGACTAAAATAGTCACCAAATTAAATTTTGGTTGCTAAATAACTACAAAATATAAGTAATGATTGAATTTAGTGACCAATTAAGTTAAATAATTGGTATCTAACATTAGCTATCAAGGTGTTAGTGACCTATGCCATTAGGTTCTAAATTAATATCTAACTTAATTAGATATCAATTTAGAATCTAATGACATAGGTCACTAAAACTTTGGTAGCTAATGTTAGATACCAATTATTTGACTTAATTGGTCACTATATTCAATCATTACTTTTATTTTGTAGTTATTTAGCAACCAAAATCTAATTTGGTGACTATTTTGGTTACAATTAGTAACCATTTTATTTGGTAGCTAAAAATTAGTCTCTAAATAACCTTTTTCTTGTAATGTAATAAAAAAATTCAATAAAAAAAGATATTATGGTCTAGTTTTTACAATTATATGTGTTAAAATAAAGATATATGAATATAGCTTCTGACATGGTCTTTTTTCTACCATTCTTTCATTTATTGTTATTTTTAAAATTTTGATGCAAAAGTGTGAATATATATGGAATGATCATCTTGAATGTATCTTTCACTAATGCTAAGATGTAGAATTTTAAATAACTGTCAGTTATTTTCTTGTAATATTGTTCATGTGATTTTGATCCAAAACAAATATATTTAAAAGTTCTAAATGAAGAGAGTGTAATAATGAGAACGACAAATAACAATTTTATAAGAAATGTTAAATATATACTGTTTTAAAATTTTTCGTTTTGATATGGATTTTGAGATATGATGTAAATATGTAGTGCTAGTTTACATGGTTGATGATGATTATTAAAATTTTCTTACATTTCGATTTGATTTCCTCATAACATGTATTTATATAGAATATTTTGATACTATGATGACATTTTTTTTTTGAGATAGTTTTAAGGGTCTCTCGATACAACTATGAATAGTATCTAAGAGGTAGTAGATACTCCTATCTTGTTTCTTGTAATTTTTTGACTTGTAAAAAGATTGAAATACTATTTGTAGAAGGGTTGAAATATCTAAGTATTCTCATTCAATATATTTTTTCTGATAAAAAAATACATAATTAATTATATTTCTAATAATGAAATTTATAATATTGAAAATAATGAATTTTTTAATGTCTTAAATTTAAAAAAAATATAATGTTGGTTCTTAAAGTTAATAGTATTAACAAAAGTGACCAGTGGAAATAGTATCCACATTTAATATATTTTTACTTTCGAGTATTACATCAGTTTTTCCTCCACGTCTTGTGATTTTAGATATTGAAAATATTTTTTAAAAATTTAAGAAGAAAAAATAACTAAAAATAATAATATACTTATAATTTTTCTTGTAATATTTAATTTTCAATCACATTATTTATTTCTTCTATAATTTTGTATTTCTCCTAATTGTAAAAAAGTAATTTTTTACATTATCCAGACATGATTTTAGATACGCTTTTAGGTTAATTATAACAAACAAAACAATAATTTTATGCTACATTAAAATTAATATATTTTTTCTTAGAATCATGTCATTATTTAAAAACTAATAATTATTAATTAGGAGCCTTGAATGTAGTGTACTACGCGTTTACGGTAGAATCAGTACGTTTAAATAATTGTAATGGATAAGACGAGCATTACGACAAAGAGGAAAGGATAGGGAGGAATACGAATAAAATCAATGTCTCTACGAAAACAAAAATTGCTGATTATTTAATATTGTTGTTATTTAAAAACAAGAAAAACTCTGAAACTTAATTTTCTTTCTGAAAACTAGTAATATAAGAACGAAGTCTCTCAGATCGCGTGCATCATTCATAGATCTATTGCTTACTTAGCTGTGGGTGTCTAGAAACTCAGACAATAATGGATGCCAAATCCATTTGTTAATTGGGGTTATTTGGATAACAATTAGTTAATCATATTTCGATATTTCAAAAATGAAAGTTCCTCCTAACACTATCACCTTATCTTCAAATATCCGTGTGAGTTGCTTTACATTTTATTTTTTTCTATTGAGCGCATAGTTTAAATGAGTTATTTAAATAATTAAGTTAAAACACTTATATAAGGAATCATAAAAAAGTCTAATTAAATTATATATTAATATTAAGTTAATGGTATGAAATACACAGTGAAGTTTTATTTAATCATTTACACCATTATGTTAAATATATATTACATCATAACCACAAATTAAATTAACAATTTAATTATATATTTTGAAACTATTCCCCAATCATAATTTCATTCATATGTTATGATATACCTAATAGTGTGTGACTTATAAGGTATAATTAAGATCCTTTTAAATATATATTTCTTTTCTTATTTCTCTCATATATTTTTTTAAAAATAAAATTGTGATGGAATTTTGAATTTTAAAGGGAACAATACTTGTGATTTTAATGATGACACTTCAATGAACTTGAGAATGAAATATTGACACCGTTTATGGGAACCTTTAGTTCTCGATTAGAGAGCTTATTTCAGTACATTTAATAGTCTCACATAGTTTAGGAATCGAGATTAATGTCAATTTAAATATACTTTTCTCTTTTAACTTCCTTAGATATTTTTTAAAACTAAAATAGTGATGGAACTCTGAGCTTCAAAACAGACAATACTTCAAATACAGTAATTGATACTGATATTATTATCTCAATCAACTTAAAGATCAAAAGACTATAAAACAAATTTGCATTTTCTTTTAATCCAAAAAAGCAAAGTAAATTTATTGATTTTTACATCAATTATCTTAAAGGTTATATATGGTTGACTATTTATGACGATTGGTACAATAAAAATTATTTTATACTCTCATTATTAAACTAAATCGATTTTTAATGCGTGAAAAATTGGTTTAGGATGGTATGATAGGCTTTTGAATAAATGAGTGGCACCAAAATCTGGTTCGATTGGGCACCGACACCAAATGCGTATTCTATTTCTTCTAAAAAAGATTTGATTCAATCGTTGTTTCATAAAGACAGTTTGTGAATGTTGATGAATCCATTGCAATTGTGTAGCAGGGGTTGGGCCCACCACTTTATATGGTTCAATTTCTAAAGCATTTGGATTCATGAATCTCTTCCTCTCACAAATGTTCGACCCTTCCTTTGACCTTTGAATGTTTTTCGCCCTCAGCGATCGCAAAGGGTCAAGTATTCTCATGCTCCAAATACCTAATTTCATCGAATTTACAAACAATAAACAGTTTTCACATCCCTTTTGCAATTCCTTAGTTTTTGCACTAAAATCAGGCACTTTTTATTCAAATTAGTAATTCAGGTAGATTTTAAAAAAATCAGTTATATAATTCGTCATTAGACTAACAATTTCAATCTGACTAAATCATGATCTAATTAATGATTTTACTATTCTTTTCACATTTAATTAACAATTTCAATATTTTATTTTTTTAAGTTGTCACTTAGGTGATAAATTTTTATTTTTAGAATTTTAATTTTAATTGTATTCGTTACCAGTGACGACTATATTACTTTTTAAAAAGAAATTGTTAGTTAAGTGAGAACTTCTCTTTTTTATTCTTTTAAAAGTTGTCACCTAGGTGATTACTTTACTTTTGTACTTTCTAATTTTTTATGTAGCTATATTCTAATCGGAAAACTTTATTTTATATTCATATAAATTAATTATAAATGTGCAAATTAAAGTTAGTGATGTAATTAATTATAATTTACTTTTTATATTTTTTTAATTATGTTAGTGGTATTTTAAAGAAGCAATGTTTAATTATTTTAAGACATAGTTAACTTATTTTTATTTTTAAATGATAAATTTTTTAAATGATTTTTTTAAGAGAAACTTAGACTTGTTGGACTGCTTTTTATTTATGTAATTTGAAAGATCAACATGGTAAATATTTTAAATTAATCAAGGATAAAGAAAAATTAATATAAGTTTTCTAGATTATTTAAGAAATTAGAGGTGTTTTAGTAATTTAAAACCAAGATGGATATAAGGACGGAGAGAGATATAGAGATGAAACGGATATGTACATACTTACATAATTAAAAAAATCAGGTATTATCCATACTCATGTCTCTAGTACCTATTTAATGTGAAGATTTTCTATCAAAATCAGGACATATATTCAGATAATACTTATAGAGATGAATTCATTTTTCATCCCTAGTTATGAGTATATCCATCATTGTTACTATCATTATCTTCTAAATTGTGTAGACACTATAAGCTCATGATAACCTATAGATGATAAGTTGATGGTGGTTCATCAAAACAGTGACAAATATACTTGACAAGGTTGGAAAAGGATTTATCTGGGGTGAAAAAAAATATTATATGTATAAACTTATTGAATTGTTGATGAGTAAGTAAGGTTGTAATGACGATTTAAAATTATGAATAAATGAAAGGATTTAAGCTTAGAGTGATCAGTATATATTTATTAATATTTGTGTGTATTTGAAGAAGACCCAAACATATATTAATAATAATGTTGTAATGTGGATTGTGGATTCTCAAGTGGTTTATCATCTTGTTGGAAAAGTAAATGTTAATTTGATAAGTACAACATAAAAACATTATTCCACTTATAAAATTGTAGACTTATGTCATCGTCAGTATTTAGTTCTTGTGATATGTATTGTATAGTACATTAAACGTATAATTGTATGTATTATGTATTTTTACACAAAAAATGAGTATTTTTGGAAACTTGTTTGCTTTAATTAATAAATTATGATGGTAGTTTCACATTTCAAATTGTTTTTGATGATATTGTGACTAATATATATGTTTTTTCCCCATTTTTTGTTTAGTTTATATAAATTTATACAGGTCTCGAGAAATGTTACATTGAAGGTAAAACTAACTCATGATTCAACAAAATTGATAAAACTCTATAATTGTGAAACATATTAAAAGAGAAACATTTATATTTATTAAATTTATTAAGTGATCCATTGTAAGTTTACACTAAGAAATCTATAAAATTGTAATACAAAGATTTGCTAACTTCATGGCAATACATCAAGGTTAACAAATTAATGTGTCATTGAATAATTTTGGTGTATTTTTTTGAAGGGAATCTTATGCCTTCATCAATGTACACATGATGCAATTTTGAATACATAGAGTCAATACATGACACAACTTTATAAGAAAATCAATATAGTTTTGATCCTTATATCTCCTACTCAAAAGAATAAATGTATAGGTACTAGGCATGTCATGTACATTAAGTCTTTTATAAAGTGAAAACAAACAAAACTAGTGGAATCCTATACAAGTTGTGACATATGACATGACTCATGTAGCCTTGCACAATAAAAGAAGTCAAATGAACAAAAAATTTAATGGTTAATAAACAATAGTGAATGACAACATTGATGATTAAAAAGATGATAATGAGTAATGATTTTAAATTTCATTTAGAGATACTAAAATTTGTCTATGGATGATGAGTTAAGATTTCACCACAACATTATATAAATTATCAATACAATGATAACTTTAGATTAAATGAATTTATCAAATTAATGATGACTTCAATATTAAATTTTAACATACTAAAAGATTAAGATTTAATATTTTATTGAAATATTATTAAAATTCAAATGTTTTAATTTCATAATAAACTATACCTAAATTGGGATGAAAATGACTTATTTTATCAAATTTTTGTAAAAATAAATTATTTTTTTATAAACAAAAGTTTTTACGTCCTATCTTATTTTATTTATTTGTAGGTCTCATTTTTTCTTGCTCTTGTGACATTATTATGATTTATCGATTTTTATATGTATAGAATATCATAAATCTTTGTTCTCTGTTATAATTTGGGACTCATATAATATAATACATATGAATTGACCTAATTTAACTAAATAAGGACTAATTTTTATTAATTTTTTATACCCGTAATTATATTTCAATATTTCACTATTTATGCAAAGATGGGTAAGAAAGAAATAAATGAATCAAAAGTTTAGATTAAGATAAAATATAGACTAAAGAGAGAGAAGAAAATTTCCTAATATAATTTAGATTTCAAAAATAATGTTCAAAGTTACATTTTTTTAATATATTTTTGTGAGATAAATTCAAAATAAGTTAAAAAATCCAAATTCAATTCAGATTAAGAAAACTCTATATTTTATTAAATAGATTCGGATCAGCTCAACCCATTTTTATTGCTTTTTCAAAAGTTATCGACAAATTTTAATATAGAAAACCGTATTAATAACTTATAAACACATTAAATTTGAATCTCGACATAATCTCAAAAATCTAGTTCACATTATAAGGATTATATCTAATTATATATATCATTTTGATCATATATATATATATATATATATATCCAACTTCACACACAAATTGATAAGGAAGAGGTTGAATCCATTCGAGGTATAACAACGTTTGATGAGTCCCCTGCAGTGCATGTGCCTTGTCTTCCCAACTTTACGTTCAATTCTCATCATTGTTAAAAACTGTTTCCGTACCTCTAACACTGTATACATATGTTTCATATCTGTTTCGCGGTTTTTTATGGGGATGCTAAATATTTCTATCATCCAAGTTTTTCTTTTCTGTTTCATTTTCATACAAACATATATTGCACTGCGAGTTATGGGTGCAAATAAAGCTGGGCGTTGACTTCATCAACATGGATTTGATTCCCTTTGTCAGCATTATTATTTCTTGACTACTATTTGGGTAACATAGAAATGCATGTAATCATAGTGGCAAAGACATCAATCTCCAATATTCTCTGAAGGAGAAGAACATAAATTTGGGCGGTTATTAGAACGGAACATATTGACTTAGGATCCAAATAATGGCATCATGAGGACATATTGTAGCTCCAATATTGCTGCAGCTGGGGACCCTGAGTTGTGGGTGAAATCCATTTAGAATAATAATTGAGTTATAAGGTTATGGCAGTGCATGCTTACAGAAGGATCCCCCACTAAAATCATATTCTAACGTGGACAAACTGTGGCCTGCGTCATCGTTAGTTATATTATTGTTGTCTTCCAACTCAGTGGTCGTTATGATCTTTATTAAGGTTTTCATAATTTTGACTTTAAAGAGATTATACTTGTTTCTGGAAATGAATATTAGGTGGATACAAATTTTTCGTGTGAGATCGACCTTGTGTGTTCAGATTTTTTTCAGTTGATCCATCGTCTTTTCGTTCACAGTCTTTAAGTTTGATCGAGGAATATTTGTAAAAGAAATTTTAGTATTTATATTAGTTGAGTGAGTCATCAACTCGAGTATAAAATTTATATATAAGAGTAATTAGATAGCAAATGACTCGATAGACCCAACAATTTTATTAGAATAGACTCCCATACCATACCAGGACTTTAAGTCTAATTTAATCTTACAAAACTGATTAGTGGTAAGGTTTATATTCACTTATAAATTATTGAAAGACTTAATCTCTAGTCGATATAGTAATTAAATAGTTAATCTTAATTATTTTAATTTAAGTGTTTAATCATAATATTTACACCCTACTTCTCAGTTTGTTAGGTAAAAGAGGTCGATATTCACAATAACACTAAAAACCAACTTCATATTGAAATCTCTCTTATTTAAATCATAACATTTTATGAAATCCTATAATTATGATACAAGACTCCATCTATTTAAAAGATAAATTTAGTTTATATTTTTCATGTGTCAAGTATTGTTCCTAATAAATAATATTTTATCTAACATGATATTATATTTATACACATTATTTATCTTAAAACATATAACAATACTTAATTGTTATATTGCAAGTTTCTTTAATTTTAAAATTATATCATATTAAAATTAATATATATTATGTCAAGGTTAATTTGGTATTTTTTTTCTATTTATTAAATGTTAATTAGATCGAGGTCGAAGTCATAAAATTAATCCTAACAAAACGTCAAGCTAAACAAGAACAAAAATAAATTCATGCTATTCCACGAACTTACCTAATGTATACTATTGTCTTAGCTAATAAGAGACAATAGTTGAAGGAGGGTGTTAATATAATTTTGTTGTGAAGAATTGAAAAATGAAATTTATGCAACACTAAATCCTACATTACATAATTTTATTTATTTATTTTATTCTTCGTTTTTATTTCAACCAATCTTTCAGACAAAAATTTTATTTATTAAAATGAGATTTGCATGTTACCGAAAATAGGCTAACTAAAGTGAAATCCTAAACTTTATACCTCATTAAAGGGAAAGAGTAAAAGACATTTTGTATGGAATATTCATAGGCAAAGTACTAAGTTTTAAATTAAAGTTGAAAATTAGGAGAGTAAGATTATTTTTAGATCAAGTTTATGCCAAAAATTATAATTTATTGTCATAATAAATGTAAACACTACGATTTAATTCTGATTTAGCTAGTCTAATCGTTATCCAAGTCTACAAAGTTTTCAAAAAATTAAAGTATCTCACAGTAGTCTAAGAACTAACTTCGAAAGTTGAAAACCTACATTATATATAGATTTTTTTTTTAATTCACTTTGCTTTTTTTTTTTTTTTGAAAGATATATTATCATGATTCGGTTCCATTCCAACCATACCAATCTATCAATTTAATGAGAAAATTGGTCTATTCATACCAAGTTAATTATTCTGATTCGATTACATCTCTAATCCAATAACTAGTTCGGGCCACTTATATCACTAATTTTTTGTCCAATCGGATAGACCAACTCACATGCACGCTTGATATTCACCATAAATTTGCAATTGCAAAATTGTTCACTGTTGAATGAAGTTGAACTTTAATATTGATTTCGAGATGTGTGGTTCCTAAATTTAACGTGGGTACTTATGTCTTTAAAAAATAGTGCTTATGTACTATTATTATAAAGACTTACTAATACTGTTTTTCTTATATTATATTACTAGTTTCGAAAACACGTGATCTTTCTTTCTGAAAATTTATTGTTAATTTTATGTTTTCTATAAATACACACATAATTAAGATGATAAACAATAAAACGATGTTTTAAGCATTTCCATCATAGTTAAAAAGATGAAAGAAGATTTCACTTCCGAGTTTCAAATATCAGTGCAATGTGTAGGGACAAATCTCTGTATATTCTATCATTTCTACAACAAGTAAATATTTAAATCAATATTCTAGTTCATCAAAAATTGATTTTCGTTTTGAAATATTATTTTCTTACAAATTTTATTGCGTTTTCCATTTAAAACTAAAAATAGGTTTCCGTAAGAAGAAAGGTGGTAGAATAATGTGTGTGTAGATTTTGTGTACAATGAAAAAATGTTAAACCTAAAGCCACACCACATATAGTGCTTCCTCCATGAACATTGCTTACACTAATAGCATTTGTTGGGTGATAGCTACGGTAATCAATGGTGGTCGACATTATGTTTCTCAACGTAGTTTATTTCTTTTAAATGTTTTTTTTTTTCCTCAAAGGTATATAATTTGGCCACTAATTAGACTATGAGTATGAGTTCTTAACTTCATTATTATCACAGAACCTCGTGATGTTTATATTTTTCTTAAACTTATGCTTGAATTGGTTTTAATTTGGTGAACCAATTTTGATTAACTTGTGGTAATTGAATATATGTTTTTACTTTATATAATATTAAACACTTAAATGATATGGTATGGCCTTTTGAAAAACACTTAACAGTGTTGTATAAGTCATTTGAACAAGTATTTAAATTGGTCTAAAAGATTTTGGTAGGTCTTTAGTTAGTTTGATCAATTATTTATTTCATTGATTACGTGATAATTATGTAATGGGATTAGACTGCCTCTATTTCTTAGTTGGGATAATTGTTTTGGACACCTCAGTTTCTTTTTCATCTTATGTGTTGTGGTAAAAAGGTAAAGAAAAATCTTAATTTAACATTACTGTTTATATTATACTTTCATTTAATATTGTATTTTATTAATAAAATATTATATATAAATAAAATAATAATAATATATATTAATATTAAAGATAAATAGTAGTATCAAAATATTACTAGCTACTTAATTTATTTATAGCAATTTAGTTAACTGGGAAGCTATTCATTGATTTAGTTCTCATCACAGAAAATGATAAATTTGAGGTAGTGAATGGTTGAGGTTGAAGAGGATCTGATAGAAGTCCTTTCAATTGCATTATGCATTATGCAGTGCTTATGCTAGGATTATGCAGAGTGCAAAATAAAAATATCAAGGATATTTTTGGTATTTTAAAAATTTGTATAGTGCAAGTTATGGTGCAGAAAGTAACTGCCCATGATACGTTGGGGCCCTTCCACTCTGGAGCTCTACTAAGCCCAGTACATTGACATGTCTGAATAACTTGTACTATATTTGTTAGTCAAAAAATGTGAGATTTGTGTGTTAAACGATAATACTAGATTAAATATAAATATAATACTTCATGTTAAGATGGTTTATAAAAATTAATAAAAGGTATTATTCTTAAAAAAATTGAAATGTTTAATTTAACATCATATTTCAAATATTTGACAAAATTTGTTTATTGATAAATATATGAATATTTTGAAAATATAAAGTGTAGAAGTATTACAGTTAATAATTATTGACTACTTTTAAATTGATATTTCACCTAATTTATATTCACGTGAAAAATTCCATTAATCCTCTTCAAGTATATTAAAAGTAGAAAAAAGAATGTGCATAAAAAAAATTATTAAAATATCTTATAATTATAGATTACAGAAAAGAAAAGTATATTAAATAACTGGTACTGCTGGGGAGTGAAAGGATAAGGAATTCTCAATAAATAAATAAATACAATTCAAGACACAAAATGATAGAGAAAAGGTGGGGCAAATTGTTTTATTGAGAATATTTTTTTTAAACAATGGCACGTTAAATATTTGTTATACTTGTGCATTATCTTTATGTAAATGTCCTTTCCAAAAAAGATTAAATAAATGTAAAATCATAATATTATAATTGTTATTTTAGTGTATAATATTTGAATATGGGATTCTTATGTTAAAAAGAATAAAATAGAAAAAAAATGATCTTAGGTTACCACTCCATTATTCAGATTATACCAACTCGGTCTAAAATATAATATGTTAAATGTGTTAGAATTTTCATTGAATTTCCCTATAATACCTATAGAAAAAAATAAAATATCTAAAATTAATTGACATTCTATTAACTAAAACCAATTTATGTAATTGAATTTTAAGATAATAAAGCGAGAGAGCTTCCACTAAAGTGCATAAATTCTAATATATAAAAAAGGTCAATTCATTTTTCAAGTTTTTTCAGCTATAAATATTTGAGAAAACTAAATAAAACAATCACGTGTTAATACCAAGTTGGATTCATAATAAATAATTGATGAAAAAAGAATAAAGAACATAGGTAGGTATTCCTTATAAAGGGCATTTGCATACTAGTTTTGGTATACCCTTGTTCAAGTTAGGAAAGGAAAATGAGAATATTTCGAGACATAAATTTCTTTATTTGTTTAGCCAAAATATATTATAATAATGAGATATTTCATCCTTAAACATGTTCTAAGAAAAAGTGCAAAGATAAGTGATTGATATAAGAATTAAGAATAATAAAAGCAAACATTAATTTGCTTAAAAAAAGATAGTCACAACACAACTTATATATAGTTTAATAATATTGAATAAAGTTAGGTTGTTTGTAATTTTGGGTTTTGAAAGTTTTTGAGTATTTCTATTATAAAGAAGTAAAAAAAGCTAGATGTATGTTTTTTTTATAGATATTGTAATTACATGTCTTGTAAATTTGGGTAAGGGAAGCTAGATATATGTTTTTTTTTATCAATATTGTAATTACTTGTTTTGTGAATTTGGATAAGGAAATCTAGTATGACTGTTTTAAATAGATATTATAATTATTTGTTTATTAAATATGAATTGGATGAATTTGAATTGAATGTAATGAATGGTTATGTATGGTATGATGTACTATAAATGTTTGTGAGTGATATGGAATGGTGATGGAGACATAGTATTAACTCTACTGGTATATTGGATTCACATGGATGAAGATTACCAGGTGGCGGGTGATGAGAGTGGAAGGAAATTCATATGACCATGTCCGAGTTTGAAATATGAGCTGATCGGGATAGGACATATGGATTAATCCTATGGATATGGGAAGTGTATTTGAGGTTTGAAATAAGAACTGATCATAACTGTATCCGAGATTTGAAATATGAGCAAATCAGAACAAATGAATGGTATATGACAGATGCAAACCTTTGAGTCTAACTCAATGTATGAGTCTTTCGGAAGTAGAGAATCTAATGTCCTTATAAGGTATAAGGCAATATATGAATGATATGAGTTATTGTAAAGATGTGATAATGAGGCAATATATGAATGATATGAGTTATTGTAAAGATGTGATAATGAGGCAATATATGAATGATATGAGTTATTGTAAAGATGTGATAATGATGATCTGATGTGTGAGATGAATTATGAAAGTTTGATTTGTTATAGTTAGGTTGTGATAGAAATTTAATTTATGAATATATATATTTTTTTAAAACTCACTAGCTTACTCTTATTTTTTATGTAATGTTTGTTTTATTTTTAAATTTGTGATGATCGTGTAATACAAATAAAAAAAATTTGATAGATAATGTGACTTTCCAACAAGTTGATAGATAAATTTTATTTTGTAATTATATAAAGATATTTTTATTAAATCTTAGATAAGTATATTTTAAAATATATGATGAATATATAAATATTTATATTTAAATATATTATAGAATTTCCTTTAAGATATAATTACTATTCCATGAAAAAAAATATAGAATATTACAATAAGCAATTGGAATATTAAATAATTGATGAAGAAGAATAAAAAACATTAGTAGGTGTTCCTTATAAAGGACATTTGCATACTATCTCGGTATATCCTTTTTAAATATTTCGAAACATAAATTTGTTTAGCCAAAATATATTATAATAATGACTTAATAAAAACGTGTAAATATGATATTTCATCATTAAACACGTTCTGAGATAGAAAAGTGCAAAGAGAAGTGATAGATATAAGAATTAAGAATAATAAAGGCAAACATCAATTTGCTTAAAAGAAGATATGGACAACCCAACTTAAATATTTAACATAGAATTGACACTGAATGAACTAGAAACCTAACTACATGGGAAAACATTTTCATATAAAGTTGAATTTATATATATATATATATATATATATATATATATATATATATATATATATATATATTTTTTTAAAACTCACTAGCTTACTCTTATTTTTTATGTAATGTTTGTTTTATTTTTAAATTTGTGATGATCGTGTAATACAAATAAAAAAAATTTGATAGGTAATGTGACTTTCCAACAAGTTGATAGATAAATTTTATTTTGTAATTATATAAAGATATTTTTATTAAATCTTAGATAAGTATATTTTAAAATA
>Ga0209700_107839_pt1 | contig 14520 bp, 3 predicted proteins | sample SiratroredBW_FD_187528 | JGI IMG/M metagenome (GOLD analysis project Ga0209700, IMG submission 187528) | Root nodule microbial communities of legume samples collected from California, USA - Siratro red BW (SPAdes) (version 2) | ecosystem: Host-associated > Plants > Roots > Nodule | place: USA... | reverse complement strand
TTATAATTTTATTATATTAACTTAAAAAAATTATAATTTAAAAAATAATTCAATTTCTGAGATGTTTAATAAGTACATATTTATTTATTTAGTGTAATTTTAATATATTAATACATGTCAATTCTATTTGTTACTTTTGCCAAACATGTTTTTTTTACTTGATGAATGTCTATTCGTACTTAAGGATTCTTTTTAGTTCAGAGACTAATGTAACAATAGAAATTTAAAAACCACAGTGATCATTTAATCACTTATTTTTATTTGAAAGAGATTTATTATTATCATTTATTTGATTCTGAACAGAGTGTATTTAAAAAGGACGTGTTATTAAAAAGTGTATCATATTTTATATATTGACATGTCATAGATTCGAGTACAAATAAATTCACATGTTTAAGAAAAGTTCACATGTTTAAGAAAAGTTTGGAGAACTTCGAATATAATGAATATATTTAAAAAATGTGTCAGTTTAAATTATGGTGATTGTGAATGGAAGGACTACTATTGAATAATATATGTTTTTTAGCAGTTTTAGTGGTCACTTATCACATTATATGGTTATTTAGCTGAAAAATACCATGCTTAGCAGAGACTTTTAAAGATAGTAGTGAGTCACCACAAGTATTATTTAATATGTAATTAGGCATTGATTATGTGGAGAGCAAATAATAGTTAATTTATTAGAATACACTACAAACTGTTCTAGGGACTTAAATAAGTATATTATTATGTTTGGATATAGATTTAGAAGTTGAACTCCAATGTTAACAGTTGAATTACAATGTTAACCTTTATTCATAGCATATATAGAGCACATAAAGGATTAATATGGAATGAATTTCAACCAAAATCCAATCTTTTGCATGTAAGAATAGACGAGACTATATAAAATTCAGGTCTTGCAACATACCTTTGGAATGATTAATTTGTACTCAACAAATTCAACTATATCCAACTGTTTCTAAGATCCTCACTACAACTGAAAACAACAAAAAATAGTATCAATAATTTGAACTAAGTATCTTTCTAAAACAAGAGAATCAAGGCCATCAGTTACTATATATATTGGATTTTAAAAATAAAAATGATCAATTGATGACCAATATATAAAATTTAAAACATTTTTTAATATACCCTATAAAGCCATGATTTTGTTGAACATCAAGTCTTCTTATAACTTCTTTGAAAGCAAATATTGCAGTCATCCTTACTTTGTTATTATTGTTTGATTCCAAAACATTAAACATTATGCAATCATCTATATAAACATTCTGCACACAGCAACATCATACTCATATTTTAAGTTGAAACAAATATACCTCTATAAATTTTTTGCTCATAATGAAGATATTAAATTATTAGAGTAGAGTTCCAGGACAAAGTTTGTTTGAATAATTTTTTCAAGTTATGGATCATGCCGGTTTAAAGGCTAATTTATGCTCCACAAAAGGCTTCTATGGCCAAATCAGAAAATGTCCTCATTATATCAATATTCAACATTAATAAATAACAAATTTCTAACAAAACTAATAACTAACTCCAAAACACAATTTTTGACTGAAAAAAACACAAACCCTAAATTATACAAGAAAAAATCTAACCAAATTCGAAAAAAAAATTAGGTGAATGAAAGAGCAATTGAGAACGAGACAGAAACATTGAGAAAGATCGAGATTGAGAAACTCAAGAGAAGACGGAGAGCGCGACAATGCCCGTAGGGAGAAGACGCTAGATGACAGACAATGGCGACGACGAGGAGATGATAGACGCTCGGGGGAGATGAGATAAGAATGTTGCAAATAGGGGATGAGGCAGTGTAGGCAGAGGATTTGTGGGAGTGGGGTAGGGTAGATGGAGGCTTTGGTAGCAGGAAGGTAATAGCTTTTAATTGCAATGAGGTAGGGTAGACTGAGGGTTTGGCTCAGGTAGGGTAATTACTTTTAATTGGAGAGAGGTAGGGTAGACTGAGGGTTTGGCAGCGGGTAGGAGATAACAGGTAGGGTAGTCCTTAGGGTAATTACTTTTAATTGAGGGTAGGTAGAGGGGTTGGCAGCAGGTAGGAGACAGGGGTAGCAGGTAGGGTAGGTGGTAGGGTAATTACTTTTAATTGGAGTAATATAAGGTAGGTGGAGGCGTTGGCTGCAAGAAGGATAATAACTTTTAATTGAATGAAGTAGGGTAGGCTGAGGGTTTGATAGCAGGTGGGTACTTACTTTAATGTAGGATAGACAGAGGGGGGTTTAACAGTAGGTAGGGTAATTGCTTTTAATTGGAGTGAGGTAGGGTGGACTAATGTGGTTTGGCAGTAGGAAGGGTAATTACTTTTAATTTCAACATATTTAATCTTTTGTTTGTATGAGCAAAAAGTCTAATTGGAAAAAGCCTACCATTTTATCTTTAATGTTTTGATTTTACTAGGATGAGTAATATGTTACATTCAAAATATATTGTTTATACTATAATTTATATAGACCACATTTTTTTAAGTTTAGAAGTCACCTTTTGAATGGGCCTTAAATGAAAAATGTGGCTTAAAATGCTTACAACTCCAAAAGTGTGGCCTATACACTTGTAAAAGTGTGACTTTTTAACTTTTAAACCATATTTATTTATCTGTGAGTAACAAAAGTTATTGATGATGTTATATATGAACTGTCATGTGATGGTATGGTGTTTGTTTAGTGCAATTGTATCCAAATATTTTCAACATTTCATAACTAGAGTCTGCATCCAAACATCACAAGACCTTTCTCCAAATCCTTCCAACTTGTAAACAACACTAATAAAACAATTTTCTTAAACATAGCAAAAAAGTTAATATAAAACAAAATACCAAACTTTAGAGGCAAATATGTTAAGTGCTTTCTATTTGACAACAATTGTTGTCTTGCTCTAGATACAAAAATGGTACATATATGCATAATTGTCCAAATCTCTCAATAAAAAACATAACAACACTACTTGATACAAGAAAAGTTTTATTTTGTATAATATTACATTAAACATAAATTCCAAGAAAAGTTCTATTTTGTATAATATTACATTAAACATAAATTCCACATACTGATCTTATAAAACACAAAATAAGTTGTATAAAAACAAGCCTCCAATATCACTCTGTTAGTCACCCACAGTGGCTTAATCTACTTATTAATCCTTTTTAAACATGTATGATGAAAGTATCTTGAATTTGCATACCATAATTTGCTCTCAATCAATCGGATGCTCCTTATGATACTTTTCATGTTTCATGTCACCTTTCCACATTGAATTTGGAATCAGTACATTATTATTAAGATTATCCTAAGTTGATACAGTGATAAGTGAAAGTAAAAACAGAGTGAGTTCTCTTTTAGGCTTTGTTTGGTTGGGGGTGTGGATTTGAGAAGATAGATTTGAAAGGATTTGAGTGGATTGTATGTAGATGAGATGATTGTTTGGATTAATGGATGGATGTAAGATATGAAGGTTGAGGGGATTGGTTATGAAAGTTTGGGATTGATTTGATAGATTTTATAGATTTGTTTTTAATTTTTTAATTGATATATTTCTGAAATTACTAATTAACATTTGTAAAATAAGATGGTAAAAAATTAAAATGAATTGGATTAAACTGATTTTAATATAAAAAGTATAGAAACTGAATCAACTAACTAGATATTTTTTAGTAGGTTGATAATGATTTTATCTAATCCAATCTGTGAACATCCTTATTTTTATGTTTTAATAATTTTATATTTAAAAGAAAATAAAACTGTTTTTAAGATGAATAAAAAATATTTTAAATAACATCTTATCCCCTCAATTTCATCATAAATATTGAATCAAATAAGGAGATAATTTTTTTTTTCTGATTTACTTCAATTAAACATTAAGTAAACATATTTTAATCGATAAAATATAAAAAATAATAAATAGAAAATAATATAACATGTACAATATACTTTTTTATTTCTTTTATAAAGTAAACAATTTTTATTGATTTAATTATTTTACGTCAATAATATAATTATGAATGAATAGATTGTATTGAGTATGAGTAGATTGAAGAAAGATTAATTATATTATAGTTGTCTTGAAAAAAAAGGAAATGAAAGTATTATGAATGAAAAAAAATATATATAATTATTGAAATCAATTATTTAAATAATTAGGTATAAATCAGTTTATTTTTCATATAATATATATATATATATATATATATATATATATATATAGTTACAATAAATATACATTAATGCTAATAATTGTTTCTTGTTTATAATTTATACCTTCTTTACATTTTTCTAATTATTTTAGTGTGATAAAATTAAGTAAAAATAATTAATGTGACTTGGGTCAATATGCTCAAAATTTTCTTTGTAAGCTAATTTGGTAAACTAATTGACCCTTGTATGAGATTTTAAACTTTTTTTTAAATGAAAAAAAGTACAATTACAAATTTAGCATTTGAATTAAAATAAATAATTTAAAAAAATATGTAGTTTTTGTATTGTTTAGAATTATTTTGGCATTTTGAAAATTTTAAATTAGAAATATTGTTTGAAAGTGTAAAAATAAAAATAAAGGGGTGCACCTGACAAACTCTAAACCCACTTAAAGGGGTGTTTTGTAATTTCCAAAGTCAAGGATATTTCATAATTTCCATCTCATTTACAAGGATTATTTCGTAATTTTTAATTTCATCTTCAAATCTCTGGTGATCCATCCTTCCAAATCAGGTCAACCAAACAACTTTTATCCACTCAAATCCATTCTCTTAAATAATAAATCTTCTCAAATCAATCAAACCAAACACAACCTTAATGTAAAGTGAGTATCAAAATATGTCATTAACTAATATATGTAAATAAGGACAAAATTTTTCATCAACAATATTATGTTATGGACCCGTGACTTGATTTGAATTGATAATTTTATTTTGCACTCTGTGAAGGTCTTGATCTCTGTGCAAGACTAAATAATTTTATAAATTTATATATTGTTGATTTGGAAGATGAAAAGTAAGTTGATCAATCAAATGACACTTAATTGAATGAGTTTTAATTAAAATAAAATAAAATAAATAGTCTTTTATTTCTTTTTATATTATGTCTTAAATATTTTTTTTACTCACTTTCCATATATATATATATATATTAAAAAGTAAAAGATAAATTCGTATTATGATCAAATAAATATTTATTGATTATTTGTTAAAAGTGGTAAGAGACTAATCTAGAATTCAATTTTTCTATAAATTCTATAAAACAAATTATGTATAACTTTTTTAATCATAACTGTTATGATATTTAACATAATTAACAAAAGTGTTAAATTTATATTTATTCACTGATATATTATAATGTAATCAGATGAAATAATAATAATAATAATAATAGTTATTATTGTTATTTTAATCTGAGAGTAAAAGTTACACTGACACCTAATACTTAATAAAAATAATATGAATAGAAGTACGAGGTAAACCGAATGTCGCCCGTTCAATTAGTTGATATGAATACGAAGTGAAAGGCGAAATTGGAATGTCGGATTCATAAGTTATCGGGAATTTCATTCTCAATTCTTCTGAAAACTTGTGATGATAAAAATGAGAGAAAACTGGTTAAGTAAAACAGTGGATTGTAGTCCTGTATGTATAAGAGAAAAAACAAAATAGTCTATGTGGCATGCTTGAAATGAACTTGGCATGCAGATAAAACAAGATGAAAATAGTGACATCCTTGAACTGAACTTTGCATGTGTATTACGTGGCATGCTTGAAATGAACGTGGCATGAATAACTGAACCTTGCTTATCTAGGTGGCATGCTCGGACTGAACCTCACTATATCTTATCAATGCCACTAAGTCACGCATGTGAAACCGCATGGCCCACGCGCTATGCCCTATGAGTCTACGCGTTATCAGAAAACACATTCTTCAATGCCATGCAAATATCAGGGATTCAATTTTAACCTATTCTTCATAAGTATTAATAATAGCACAAAAGAAGATCAAAGCTCAATTTCTTCAAAAGCTGTTCATAATAAACTGTGCCATTGTAGTCAATGCTGCATCGTAACAAACAAAAACAGCAGGGTGAAGAATTTTTATTGGTAGCTATGGTGGTTGGTAAAAGAATCAGAAAGAACATTGGAAGGTGGAAAGTCTTGTCACACACGAAATCCCTCCGCCAATAAGAATAATTTTTTTTTATCAAAAATAGAGTTTAATAATTCAAAAATTTACGGTAAAAAACTTTCTAATAAAAATTGTAATGTTAAATAGGTCAACAATAACAAAGCAATTAATATAGCAACCATCAAAATATATAATTAACCTTAAATGTTTGGATGTGATGTGACTTTAACGAAAAAAAAAAGGTGAGAATAAAAAGTAACTCATGGTAGAAGTGACGAAATTAATTCAATTATTTGATTTTTTTCTTCAATTATAAATTAAATTGATTCTCATCAATTCAATTGTTTAATTTTTTTAACTCCGTTCAACCTGAATATTCAACCACCTTTTTTTTTGAATCGATAGATTTTAGATTTTTTAGTAGTTAAGTTTTTCTTCTACTTTTTTTCTCTCTCTTCTATTCACTGGACATTTTACGAACTTACATCGTTATGAAGCATCTTAGTTTTGTCATGTTGTTCATTGTATGTATTTTTATTATATCACGAGTAAGAGGTAATGAATAGTACATGCAAAATTGATTAGCACAAAAGAACTAAATAAAATAAAACATTAGCCATTAAAAATATTATTAATATTAATATAAAAAAAATGTTATAAAATAAAGAATAAATAAAAATAAACAACAAATAATGATAAAAGGTTCAAAATTATAATTTATTGCTTATCATAATCTGACTATTAAAATTAAATTTGCTCGTTTTACGAGATTAATTTGATTTATACGGGATGATAATTTTTCTAAATCCAATATAAATTAGTCATACGATTAAATCAAAACTCATTAGAACAGGTACATCGGTTTTAAATTTATGAAAAACATTTTAACTATTCAATTAAATGTTAAATTGTAAAGATAAACAAATACATTTGTGAATATTTTACGTAATTATAAACTAGTTTGTCAGTTATTGTTAGAAAAAAAAGTATGCATTGATAATACAAAACAATTTTATAAGTTATAGGTAAAAAAATATTTTTTTATCAACAGTGAAAAAATGTCTTGATTTAATCCGGTAAAAAAATTCATATTTAAAATTGAGCTGAGTCGCTTTAACTTGTTGAACTGAATTAAATTAACTTAATCTTTCTTTAAAATTATAACTTTATTAGTTTACTTGTGACACGTTTGACTAATTTCACAAATTTATTTGCATATATTATTTGAAAAAATTTTAGATGCTGCTTTTTTAAGTCATCTTGTTTTACTTAAAATATTGTTATATAATATTAAAAGACAATTTTAATTTCTCTCAATTTAACTACATAACCTCGATACTATTTAAATATTTATTTATTAGATAGAAGTGGGACCTCGCAACTGAATCCGAAGACAAAATTACCCTTGCTAGATGGGAAACAAAGTTAAAAGTAAAAAACGGAGAGAAATTAAAATGAAAATGGGGCGGCAAAAAAATTCTCTATAAATAGCTCTTCACCTCCTCTCATCAACTCACCCCTCTCCCATCTACCTTACTCCTTTCATTCTGTAACCATGTAAACTCTTCCAGTTTCTGCTTCTGAGGGGGAAGACCTAAGAGGTTTTCTTCTTCATCTGAAAACTCTTTATGCCTTCGCTTTTCTATTCGTTCGTTCCAAACCTTCGCTTTTATAATTACTACAGTAGGGTCAATTTGGTTTCATTATGATGTCTTTGTTGCTAATCATGTGATCGTACGTTTTTTATTTTGTTTTGTTTTGAAATTGCAGGTATTAGTTTGTTGCAACTGATCTAGAGAATCGAAGAATAAAACATTAGGCCCCTTTCTTTGATTATTTTCTGCACGTCTTACAGCATCCCAGTCCACAGAATCCATGGTATTATCTGTCTTTTCTCTTTTCCCTGCTTGAACTTGTGTTTCTTTTCTTAAACTATCCCAATCAAAGTTACAAATAGATTGATCTAATATATATTTTCCTATCCTGATTACCATTTTCTTCTGCGTGCAGTATTTGTGGATCATTGACCATCGAACAATGTGATTTCCTTCCAGAACTAATTCAAAGGAAATCGAGCAGCAAGTGACATGAAGGCATAACTGCCGATAAAAAGGGTAAGAAGAAATGTATTTTGTTTTAATTGTATGTTTCTCATTAATTATTTTGTTGTATGTTCCATGTTATTAGTACGGAAACTGTGTTACTGAATATGCAGAGTGGATGAGCATATTTGCATTTATTTGTGATTATTTTGTTTTTGATAACTTAGTGATTAACTGCATCTAGCGTGATGTATTTCAGCTTTAGTACTTAATTAGAATTTTCCACTGTGTTGTAGGGTATTAGTAGTTCATTGAGTGTCCTACCTTGGCTTGCCTTTTTTTATAAATGTTCTTTGCTGATGAACTTTTTTTAAAACATTTTTAGAAGAAAATATAAATAAGTTTTTACGCAGTAATTTATAGAAGCTTTTTTATAGTCAATCTTTTCGAGATGGGGTTTTATAACTACATAAACTATTTATAACTCATACAGAAACTAATATTTATTTATTTTTTTCTTAAAAGTGTGTTTGTAGGAATTTTTCAGTTGTGTGCGCACAAAAAAAAAACAATATATATATATAATGTATTGTGAAAATTTAAGTTGAAGTACCTAATGTGTTGTGTTGCCTTTCATTTTTGCAGAATTATGATGAATTGGTAGGAGCTCTTCTTTTTGTTTTTTTTCTTTTTCGGGATTGATGCTAGCAAATATGCGACTAAAGCATCAATGCATGTCTGTAGTCGTTCTTCATTTCCAAAGGTTCTTCTGTTGGATTGGTATGAACTCTTATAGAAGTTTTTAATTTCTTATTTTCACTTCTCTTCTTTTTGAAGATTTGGAAATGGAATCACTCCTATCAGATTTCCTTCCTGCTCAATACTTGGCTGCTTTCTCGTTGAACCAATCACTGGTAGTCCACATACTATAACTCTGTTATTTCCGGACTCAAAATTCAAGGTCCTACGTATCTTTACAGCTGATTGAGCTGCTACTTCCGATCGAACAGCCTCTGCAGTGACCTTTCTGATAATTCTTTTTGGTATGTCTTCTTTTACGACCTTGGCTCGGTGCTTTCTTGTTCTTGGTTTTGATTGAGGAGTTTTATTCAAATCCAAATAAACCATTTTATGGTTGTTATTCTCCGAGCGTGGTGCAAATGTATTATCAGAACAACCTGTAAACAAATGTTGGATGTGCAAAATGAGTCACAAAAGACAACACATGTTTACAAGTGATTAAGCATGTTTGGGGAGCTTGAATGCCAAGATTTTAACTTGTATTTTAGAAGTTTGGAAAACAAACCATGTGTTTGGTTTAGTAGTTTAAATTTGTAATGTAAACAAATGTTGGATGTGGAAAATGTGTCACAAAAGACAAGAAATGTTTGCTAGTGATTAAGCATGTTCGGGGAGCTTGAATGCCAAGATTTTAACTTGTATTTTAGAAGTTTGGAAAACAAACCATGTGTTTGATTTAGTAGTTTAAATTTGTAAGTCTTTATTTTTTCCTGTAAGACAATGTTGTTTTGTTTATGAGAAGTTGTCTTTTATGATTATTCCTAACAGCTATTTTTTTCCTTTCTAGTTGCATGCGCACTCATTTTCTTACTCAGAAACTTTTTTTTGTCATTTATTCTAACAAAAACTAGTTTTTATCATGGATAATAATTGGTTATATATATGGTTGATTATTGAAAATTTTATTTCTTTATGCTTTTCTAAAAGCGTTCGAAATGAATCACAAGATAAGGAACTGTTTGAACAACTTAATGAGATGCTATGGAGAGAAAAATCGAAGTGTAATCATGCATAAAAAGCACAGCTTTGTTGTCACTGAAGTTTGGACAAGTAACAGAACTCAGATAGAATTAGGATGCGAGTAGCAACTGCCTGCATGCTATTCAATGACTAGTAAATTAGGATCCGTTCGAAATGAATCACAAGATAGGGAACTGTTTGAACGACTTAATGAGATGCTATAGCGAGACAAATAGAAGGGTAATAATTCATAAAAAACACAGCGTTGTTGTTAAAAGAAGTAGGACAAGTAACAGAACTGAAAGATAGTTCAAACATAAATTCTTAACGTCGTACGTCGGGTTTTACTTTCTTCAGCTGTTGCACATTGCCAGGAAAGGTAACCTCATAAACGAGATTTTATCACATATGCCGAAGAAGAAATTAAAATTAAATAAATCCCTAAATATTTCTCCAATGATAAAAGATTTGAGAAATCTCTTCCTTAAAACTTTAGATGCTTGCTTTACGCAACTAATCCATTCATAAATATGGGATTCAAAAACCCGTACACATTCCTTCCAACATAATGCAAAGTTATCAAAAATAAATTAATTATTTATTCATAAATTCATAATTTAAATTTAAGGTTTATCATAAGAAAAGATACGGAGAATCATAAATTCAAACAACAGTGGTTCTCATATCACATTTAAGTTTAAATATAATTATGATTAATCAATTATAAATATTCTACATGATCTTAAAATCTCACATAATATAAGATAGTGAGATAGACATATCTTAATGGAGGAGAGATCCAATCAATTGTACTTCAATCTTCTTATTTCAATCTATTTCTTTCAGTCACTTTCATTCTACACACTTTATTGATGATATATTGTATAAAACTATCATACTGCAGACACAGAACCCTATCTTTATATAACCAATGTGATCAAATTGGTTACAATCAGTTATTATAAAATAATAACTAATCTCCATTAATTTGGTTATTATCAATAATATTTATAATTCACTCCTATCAAATTAGTTACCATCATATATTTATAAAATAAATAACTTCTCATAAAATTACTAATATGTCTTTTTATTTTATTAAATCAGATGTAAACTCGTAATCATTTGAGTCACGTTATGAAATATATTTAATTATTTTCTAACAGAATTTACAAAGTCTGACCAAGTTCGAAGTTGAAGTAGAAAATATGAGAAATTGATGATGTTACTTAGGTTTATTGAATCAATGCTGGATATCTGATTTTATATAACTCTATGCGGTGGGATATATAGATCATTTCCACAACGAATGTGAGAGCAGAGGAAAGAGAAAGCTTGCACAATTCGTTTGCATATGCACCTGAGCAAGTTTTGATTCACTTTATTGCTTCTATTTAATATTTAGCTTCTGGGACCAACTCACATCACAGGACTAGTGACACACGCACATCAAGCAAGGCTACATGCACATCTTAACGTAAATGTTTTGCATGTGCATGTAAAGATCGCCACGTAGAGTTGTTTACGACTTCAATTGATAATAATACTTTTGTCTTCTTCTTATACAAATTTTATAAGAAAGTTAAATTCTTATTTTGTGAAAAGAAATATTCATTATTTTAAATAATTAAGTAAAAAACAGTTGAAACTGTAAACGAAAGTATGTTTCTATTTTATATAATTAATATTCATAAAGTTATTTTTAAATGAATGTCATTATGTAACAAAAAATATCGACATCCTTATCAATTCGTTTATCACAGTCTTAAAATAAACAGTATTAAATGATACAATAACTTATTATACTTTAAAAAATATTCAATATGTTACATTAACTATTTGACGTGATTGATTTAATAATATTAAATAACTGCTTAAGTTTTATTTCAAGTCATTAACAATTGTTGATGAAATTATTTATTAAAACAAATTTATCAAGGCGAAAACTTAGGGAAGGATGATATAAAATGGTTTTACATTATCATTTAATCACAAATTATCATTATACCATAGTTATTTTATCAATGACTATTTGTGATTAAATGAAAACAAAAAATTGTTATGTGATTATAGATATGTTTTTGACAACTTCTCTAAGAATATTGTAAGAATATTTCAATAAAATAAAGTTAGTTTATACATAAAATAATTTACATTATTTTTCTATATTTATATTTTTAATTTACTTATAAATTAATTTCAAATTAAAAATAAATTTAATTTCCTTTTTTTAATTTTTTTCCTAATTTGTATTAAAATTGATACCTAAGAAATCTAAGTATTTTTAACCTCTTATATTTAATAAATACGTTAATTTAATATGACAAAAATTGTATTATTCTTAAACTAATTGTGTCCTGTAAGCATTTAGGAGTTTTTAAAATATAAGTTTGTTTATTAATGACATTGCATTTAAAGTAAATACATTAACAAAACAAAAGAAATACAATTAAATTTGCAAAATGTCTGTTACACTTTTTATTAAATCTTTAAATATTTATTTTACATGTATTAATTCCTAAGACAGTTGCTACTACATCTTTCCCTTATATATTAAATAATAAAAAACATTTATGATATTGTTAAATGTTCGTTAATTAATATTATTGAAATGTTAACTATAGTGTTGAAATAAACATTACAAATGGAACGAGCTTTAATAAAAAAATATTACAAAATAAATTAAATGTAAGATTAGTTCTTCATTTCATTATTTTAATTAAAAATGATTATTATTTTAACAATTAAAAAGTAAACTTCTTTTCTCATTTTGTAGTTTTTAAGTTTTGATTCTACTCTTTTATTGTTCTACCTGAATTTTATATTCCTGATTACATTGATTGATGTTTCTTAATCTATACATTTCTTGAAGATATCATATATTCTTTCTCTTTGTCAAGATATCATATATTAGTTACTAATAGTATTTTTTTTAATATTTGAATTTATTGAATTTGTATTTAAAAAAAAACAGTAAGAATTTTGAAGTATATAAATAATGGTAGCAGACAGCAGTAAGAATTAATATTTCATTGTATGTTACCGTTACACTTATTTTCTTTCCAAATAATAAAAACATGTGAAGACAGTGCTCAGGCATGGCTGTAAGACAGACCAACCACCACCGCTTGCTTCTCCAATCACTGCCCTATATTTTTAACTATGAATACATCATTGTACAGTTAAAAATCAACAATGGAAACCAACACATCTTACTGGTCTAAGACTCATCGAAGAAGAAATTTTGTATGACGCAAAATTTATCTTTATCTCACTGTAAAATTTTACCGTTCAAGTTTGAAATGCATTCACAATATTATCTGACACTGATAATTGCCACGTTCATTATTATCCAGATAATGAAGACAGTGGTGTGCATGTTATCTATTGTGCGTCACAAGAAATTCATGATGTGTAAAATTTATTTTTAACTTTTAAAAATGATATATTTCCATTCCATATCATCTTGGTATACTTAAATAATGTGAAACATGCATTGGATGAACAGATTTGACTCAATTATTATTTCAACAATTAAATTTCATATATTTATTTAATATATTATACAATACAAAGTGACAAATTATGTATATAACGGTTAATTAAGTTATCAACTGCTACATGTTTTAGAAGTTTAAATATCATACAGGTGATGCATTTGAAAATATAAAAAGTAAACTTCTTTTCTCACTTTATAATTCTTAAGTCTATTTGATTTATTTTTTATTGTTCTTCCTGCATTTTATATCCTTAATTATAATAAAATTTAGTAAATTTGTACGCATGATACATATAATCTAAATATACTAACTGTAAAACTCATAATCTAAATATACTAAAATACTGTAAAACATGCATTGGATGAACAAATAAATTTATTTGAGTCAGATATTATTTTAATAATTTAATTTCATACATGCAATAATATTTGTTCTAATATTATACAGTACAAAATATGAAAAGCTATAATCATATAAACAGTCAATTAAATTATCAATTACTATGTGTTTTACACGTTTAAATATTTACATGATTTAAATATCACATTGGTGATGCAGTTGGCAATATGAAAGTTTGTGTTTTTCAGTTGTCTTATTTAAAAATATTAAATAATTTTGTTTCTCATTTAACTTATAACTTTATATTATGTAAGTGGTTAAATACTAAAATTGAAAAGAATAATCAATTGTTATCAACACAAATAAAAAATAATAATATTAAAAATAAATTTATTTATATTTATGTCATTTAAAACAATGATCATGACATCATAAACAAAGCCGTAAGTAGTTTTTCTTTCTAAGTTTGATCTTGTAGTGATACGTGACATGTGTCATTCATGCAGTGCAAGCTGCTGATTTGTACAATGTTTAATTTTATTTTGGTGTTATTTTCATTTATATATATTTATTTTTTAACTTAGAGTTTGTATGTATTAAGATTTGTGCTAGTGAAATACTATCAATAGATGTAAACAGATATCTGTTGTTGAAGTTTTAAAGTGAGTGTACTGTTAGTAAAGTATATATATATATATATATATATATATATATATATATATATATATATATATATATATATATATATATATATAT
>Ga0209700_107838_pt1 | contig 14521 bp, 7 predicted proteins | sample SiratroredBW_FD_187528 | JGI IMG/M metagenome (GOLD analysis project Ga0209700, IMG submission 187528) | Root nodule microbial communities of legume samples collected from California, USA - Siratro red BW (SPAdes) (version 2) | ecosystem: Host-associated > Plants > Roots > Nodule | place: USA... | reverse complement strand
TTTTATATAAAAATTATTTTTTTTTTTTTTTTTTGTCTATGATTTGAAAGAAACAAATCAGAAGAGAAGTTGTATATCATTGTACAACTTTTTAAAAATGTATTTAAGAGCACAATTTTTTTAGTATGAAGTGATATTCTCAAATATCTTCCACCTATTTTCACAAATTTTCAAATTAACAGAAAAATTACACCATGTTCTTGAAAAGAATATGTAATAAGGAATCCATGGTAGATAGACACCACAAACATATTATCTTTGTGAGTGTGTTGTTTGTCATCAGCAGCATGACGCACTACATCCACCTTTCTATCATATCATCATCCTTCCTTCCATGCACGTTCTTTCTAACTAAAAACTCTGTCTTTATTTTGGATCTATCCCTGCACCAATTTTCACTATTATAGCTTTTCAAGTTCACAATTTTGTTATGATTTTTTTTTTCTTTTATGTGGCATTTACAAGAATTGAAATAACAAAGTGTATATAAATTCTCTTTATTGCCTTCACATCATTGAATAATCTAAACGATTTTTTACCTTGTTTTAGTCATTTCCATGAGTTTGTGTTTGGCCTTGCATGTTTTTCTAAAAGGAACAAAGACAGGGTTTTAAAGCTTCCATCATTGTTTCCGTTTCCACTTTGATTTGGATGTCTCATCTTTCCTCTGCATCACATATTACTCCCAGTCTTTACAGTCTGCAGATGGATAACTTTAATTTGTTGACACTCAATTCGACTTTATATAATTATTATTTTTCTTTCTTCATACTAATTAAATTAAAGATAAAATATAAATAAAGTTATATTATTTTATAATCTAGAAATGTCAAATGAAAAAAGTTGACAATGAACGGATTCTCTTTGTTGCTTTCCCTGATTTGTTCTCCACATGCATCTCATTTTATTGACTCCCTCGGGTCTAGTAGACCTTCATTTATATTTACTTTTTCTGTTTTCACCCTTTATTTATAAGATTCTCTCATTATTTTCAAAAGGTTCCTACACCAAATAAAAGTAATATAACATCATTGAAAAAGTAATAATATGAAAAATACAAAATTAGATAAACATATGGGATAAATGAGATGTCACTTAAAACTATGTTAACATTAAATTAGTCTGAATTTAAAATTGATGGCAATAAATTATTTTAAATTAACATTAAAGTAGTCATTTAATAGTAGAACATAACATTACAAGAAAAAAAAAGTAGAAAATTAATGTCAGCAAGATTGGAGATACAAATAGCATCGGTTAAGTCCATGTTAAACCGCTTCTAAAATAATTCAGGAAAGTAGAATCGGTCAAACCAATTCTAAAACCAAGATATTATATACATAAATAGTTTATAATAGTTAAAAGAGTAAATACCACTTTAATATAATAAGTATTAATATATTTATTTTTATTATAATTAAAAAATTAAAATTTTAATATCAAAACTTTAATTCTATTAATTTTATTTCAACTACGATAGAGTAAATCAATCCATGTTTAACTTTTAGTGATTTGGTAACGTAATTTTGTTATCATTGTGCTTTTGATACTGTAGCATATATATCTACACAGAAGTATATACCTCAACATATATTATAAATAGGATAAATAGACATATTTTATTTATAGTATAATAAAAAAATTATAATATTAGTATAAAAAATAATTTTATTAATTTTCTTTAATAAGCAAAAACAATAAAATTAATATAAAACATAAAAATAGTAATTCGACCCTTAAAAAAATTTGGTAGATATATCCTACATGCACCTTACATCTCTGAAAAAAGTTTACAAAACATGATTATAACAGAACAGAAATTAAGAGTGCATAAAATTCTAACTATTGTTCAATGCTTGCCCATAGCAAAGCACAAAACAACTCCCTAGTGGGTCGATGTCCTCAGAGCAATTCTGTTTAGAGCACTGTACATATTAATTTTTATTAAATTTCGTTAATGATTGAGATAACTTAACATATGTTTAATTTTTTTTGTAATTCTTACTTATATTTTATTTAAACAAAAACTAATATTAATATATAATTAACTTTTAAGTACTCTTTCTTTTACTTTATAAATTTAAAATCCTCAAAGGTTAATAACAAACCAATACGCTATTCATATCAATAGTTAGTTAATGACACACTATTAACTTGTCATTAAAACTCAAATATAGTTATAAACTTTATATGAAGATTAGATGTTTTTGTTGTATTATATTATATTAAAAATGAAAACGGATAATTATAAAACCTATTTTACTAAAAAAAAATATTAATTTGATATTACTGTGTATAAATAATTATAACTTTTATTTAATATTATTTTTACTAATAAAATATTATATATAAATAAAATAATAATATATGTTGATGTTAAATAGAAGTGAAATATGAACTGTGGTGTCGTTTATTAAAAATTGTTCTTGCAAGATAGTTATCGTATGGTGGTGACACGTGTAACGAATGAGAACCTCAACTCCCTTATCCACGTAATCCAGTCTAATTTTGTAACCAATCAGTCATTTACAAATGTAATGTCATAAAATTTCACTTCCCCTATAATTATTTATAATACCGAAAAATAAATAAAAGAAAGAAATATATTTTCTTTAAATTAAAATAACCTATATACAAATTATTTTGCTGAAGTTTTATCTAAATTTTTAGTTCAAGTTATATTTCATTCGTAAACTGTTCCCAATCCATCATTTTTTTTTAGAAATTGATTTACCATTTTATAGTAAATAAATTAAAATAAAAAGATTTTGTTAACTTGTTTTCTCTATTATAGATTAACAAGTAAACATTATAAAATTGTGAGTTAGCTTTATCTAATAAAAAGTAACACAGTAAGAACTGAGTTATAGTATGATATCTCCTTAACATCAGTGCTTAGAATCACTGGAACACAAGTTTTAATAAGTAGAGGATTTTGCTGCATGTGTGACAGAGTCTATATATAGTGGATGAAGCACAGGCCAAAGAGAGTTAAGATTTTGTACTTTGATGAAAATGGCCTACACCCATGGTTTCTTGCAGCTCAATGCCCTAACCACTTCTGTTGGAGTTTGGCCACAGTGGAGAGTGGTGAGAACCAAACCAAAGGCAATTGTTTGCAAGGCACAGAAGGAGGATGTTCAAGAGCCTGATGCCACCACCCTTAGCCATGTCTCTCGCAGATTGGCCCTCGGTACTGCACTCATCGGTGGTGCTGCTGCTGCTGCCACCAAGGTCTCACCTGCTGATGCTGCTGATGCACAACTCTCTCTGGAGGAAGCTGGTATTTTACCCTTCATCACTTCTTTAAACAATCAACTATTTGCATGTTTGTTTTCACGTGTGAATTTTAAATTCGTATCTCGGATATGAAAAGTGAAAGTTAATCTAAGTCTCTATTTGGTTTTCCTTTGAAGCTTCAAATTCTGCGTACGTGGAAAAAAAGTTGTCGAAGTAGTTTCAGTTTGAACGCAGATCATAGATTAAACATGAATGATTTCAGTGTTTTTGAAATGTTTACTAAAAAAAACATCCTAAAAAAAAAAAAAAACATCCTATTTTTGCACTGTGTCACCACTGCAGTAAGCAGAATGAAGAGTGTGATAATGACTGAACATGGCATGTAACGAGTTTATTCTCTTGTCTCATGTAGCAGTTAGCACATCACCACCAATTGATTCTGTGGAATATCCTTCATCGGTTGTGGAATCTCTTACACTTAATCTCAATCGAAACAGTTTTCCACCAGGCTTCGTTTTCGGGACAGCATCCGCGGCTTACCAGGTATCTACTGAGTAAAACATACAAGTGCTTTTATTACAGTTTATTCTATTTATCACACAAAGTAAATGTTTATTTCATGTAAATAAAATTTATAATATGCAAATGCTTCTATATATATATATATATATAACATCACATCACTATCAATTTTCTTATTCTTATGAGAGGTTAACGTTTCAGATTTCAACCTAAACTCACATGATTCTGTTATGTTCATAATATGTACGACAGTACGAAGGAGCGGCATTTGAAGAAGGAAGAAAACCGAGTGTATGGGACAACTTCACCCATACTTATCCAGGTTTTTTTTCTCTCTCTCTCTCTCTCTTTCTATCTCTAACATTATATCAAGGAGAAGGGAAAATATTTTCTTTAATTTTATTTTTATGTTTATTTTACTTTTATATAAGGGTTGGAGGATTATAAAGTGTTTTTATTTATTAATGTTTTCTATTGTTGATAAAAAAATCTAGTTTTATTCGAGTAAAAAAATAAAAACAGGAAAAAATAAGAAAAATTAAAAGAAGTATAATTGAATATATTGGATAAAAAAATTAGAAGAACTAACAAAAACTAAAACAATTATAAATTATTTCTTATAATTTGAAAAAATTGTTTAAGATTTTTAGAAATTATATTATATATTTGAAACTTAAGAAAAACAGTAGATAATAGTGAGATTATAAATGTGTAATAATAACTTGCAGAGAGGATAGACGATAGAAGCAATGGAGATGTAGCAGATGACGAATATCATCGCTACAAGGTAAACTCCAAATTCTTAATGATGACAGCATAGGATCAATGAAGAAGCCAATTATGTTTCTCCTTCAAAATAATTAATTATATTTTGTATATTGTTTTCCATTTATATATAACAGGAAGATATTAAGATAATGAAGGATATGAATCTGGATGCATACAGGTTCTCCATCTCATGGTCTAGAATCCTACCAAGTGAGCTAAAACTCGATGAACAATTATTGTTTTTGTAATTATTGTAGTTTCATCTTTCATGTTAATGATTTCAATCTTTTTTAAAAATGATTCATATATAGACGGAAAGCTCAGTGGAGGTGTAAACCCAGAAGGAATCAGATATTACCACAAACTCATCGATCATCTAAAAGCCAACGGTCAATATATATCCATACTTTTCACTCCTGGTTTTTCTTAATTAAAATTAAAATTTTAAAATATTTTTGAAATAAATGACAATAATGATGTTTTGAATATTGACGTTGCAGGTCTAGAACCATATGTCACACTCTTTCACTGGGATACTCCCCAAGCTTTAGAAGAAGAGTATGGAGGTTTCTTATCTCGTAACATTGTGTAAGTTATACAAATTTTATTTTCTGTTCAACCGAGTACTATCATAAAAGTAAGAATGTTATTAATGGTTGTAGTTTTTTTATGTGTAGAAAAATGTATATAAACAGAACACAAGCATTCCAACCCGTATAAAAAATAAAAGCTTATTCTAACTTTGTATAGAAACAACAATGTAATCACTAAAACAACTATTCAATGATATATAAGATAGTATAGTAGTACACTTGTTAAGAGAGATATTTCTCTTTTAATAAGCTAAATTTAATTCTAATTGTCTATTTAAAAAATGATTTTGTTGTATTCTTGACTTTCAGAAAGGATTTTGTGGACTTCGCACATCTTTGTTTCGATAACTTTGGAGACAAGGTGAAACATTGGATTACTCTAAATGAGCCATGGTCTTACAGTAACAATGGTTATGCAATTGGGACCTTTGCACCAGGTCGATGCTCTGAATGGCAAGATTCAACTTGCCTTGGCGGAGATTCAGGAACAGAACCTTATATAGTCACACATAATCTACTACTTGCTCATGCAGCAGCCGTAGAAGACTACAGGAAAAATTTCCAGGTTCTTTAGTCTTTACGAAAACGTTTGAATCTTCCTATTTTATTAGATTTCCACGTTACTACGAGGGTTCAAGTATTCTGTTATTGCTCTTTACTAAATTAGGGCATGAAACACTTTACTCAGGAAAGGCAAGGGGGAGTGATAGGCATAACACTTATTTCTACTTGGTTTCAACCATATTCAGATAGCCAAGCAGATAAAGATGCTTCCAAACGAGCACTTGACTTCATGTATGGATGGTAAGTGCTTAACTCAATTACATGACAATATCATTAGTCTCTTATATATATATATATATATATATATATATATATATATATATATATTCAAGAGAATGTAATTAATATGGTATATATGTGCAAGGTAAAATGTTTTAATTTGTATTGTACTATATGTTTGTGTAGGCTACAAATATTGGACTATAAAAAATAGTGTATAAATAGTTAGAAGAGACAAAAAAAAAAAAAAAAAAAAAAAAAGAAAAATGAAATTTAATATTTTGATTTGTGACAATGATTATAGGTACATGGAACCATTGACATCAGGAAAGTATCCAGAAAGCATGCGTTCTTTGGTTGGTAAACGATTGCCAGAGTTTACTAAAGAAGAAGCAAAACTTGTTGCTGGTTCAATGGATTTTCTTGGATTAAACTATTACACCAGTAACTATGCTGCTAATAAACCCAGAGTCGAACCTTCACCTATATCCAAAGCCAAACTTAGTTATGTTACAGATCCCAATGTCAATTATTTAAGTGAGGAAACCTTTCTCTATCAATTATTTAAATTATTTATGTTGAATTTGTTAATATATCACATTTTGCTTTTGTTTTCATTGGCCAGATGAACGCAATGGTATTCCAGTAGGTACACCGGTATGCATGCGATCATGTCAAATTTTAAGTTCATATTATTATTTTATTTGGTTTTATTTAACTTCAAGTTTATATTTGCAGACCGCATCTGATTGGTTATTTGTTTATCCCAGAGGATTTAAAGAGTTGTTGCTCTATACCAAAAACAACTACAACGATCCGTTGATTTACATAACTGAAAATGGTAATTATATGAAACATAATTTTTATTATCTTTAAAATATAGTAAAGAATGTTTTTGGACAAAATTATTTAAAATATGGAACTTCCATATAAAGTTTGTAATTTTACATGTAATTTTTCTTTTATAACATATTGATGTATATGTTTTTAATTTATAGGTAGAGGTAATGACATCAATGAAGAAGTACAAACACTTGAAGAATCTCGAATGGATATTTACAGAATCGATTATTATTATCGTCATCTTTATTATCTACTTTCAGCAATGAGGTAATGTTGTATTATTTTATATTTTTTAAATTTTAATTTAAAATCTAATTTGAATTTCTTTAATTGACTAGTGCGGGAGCAAGAGTAAAAGGATATTTTGCATGGTCGTTGTTGGACAATTTTGAATGGAAGAATGGTTATAGAATTGGCTTTGGACTAAACTATGTGGATAGAAAGGATAAAGATTTGAAGCGATATCCCAAACTTTCAGCAGAATGGTTCAAGATTTTTCTTCGAAAATCAATATTTTCTCGCCAAGGAGAATAGCATCGTAACACACATCTGTTACAAGACTCTAATGTGATGTTTGTCTATTTAATAAATTTCAATAAAGTGTGTCGTTAAACTTTGTTGATTATTCGACAAGTGTACCGAGTCAAAAGTAGTATAGTGAATTTGAAATACGAGTGTTGATCGGCACATAGAAAAGTTTCAATTAAAATTTTAGATTTCACTACTCACTAAATATATAAAATCGGAGGATGATTTGGTTCAAAGAACATAAGAACATAAAAGAGAGATTGCATGTTAAGTTAACAAGTAGCAAAAGTGTTGTCAACACTCAATTTCGTCTGGAAAAATAAATTTTATTTAAAAAAAAGTGAAAAATATTTTTAATTAATTTTCAAAGAAAATTAAAAAATAATTATTTAATCAAATTTGAATTTTGTTGTTAAGAAAAATATAAAAAAATGATTTTTTTTGTTACCCTTTTATTTTCAATTTCTTAAATAAAAATGTTTTTATCAATTAAAAAAAATAAAAAAAAATTCAGCTTTAAATTTATTGTTTGATTAGCTTTATTATTTTTCTCTTATTTTCAAAAAAATACAAAAATAATAATAATTTAAATTTTTATCATTGTCTTTTATCTTTTATTCCATTGAAAAAAAAAATCAAAAGACTATAATTTAGATGTTTATCTCTTTTTTCATTTAAAAAAAAAATAAAGAATACATATGTAGTTTTCCAAAAAGTAGAAAAAAGAAAAAATAGATAATGGAAAAGTTTGGAAAAAACGAAAAAAAGATTTTAAATAAATATTATAAAATTATGAAAAGATAACTATTAGTTTAGGAAAAGACGTTGGAGTCTAGTTAATTAAGTTTTTTAAAAAGAAAAAAGAGGAAAATACAAAAAAAATGTGATCTTGAAAAATTACGTGGCTCACCTTTTTATCTACCTAATCATGATCACTTTAAAAATTAGTTTCAAAAGAAAGAAAATAAAATAAAATAAAAAAGGAAAAAAACAATTCACCTCCACTTTGTCAACCACTCCCTCACTCACAAAAAAGACAAAAGAGATATACTCCTGCCACTCTCATTCGGTTGAAGGCACACACGCAATCCCTCAACTCTCATTCGGTTCAAGGCACACAGTCCACTCACTTACGCGATACGGACCATCCCAGAAGCCATTTCACGAACCAAACCGGTTATATAAGAATTTGGTGTTGGGAACATTTGGTGACTAGAAAGCGCTGGAAGTTGCAAAGAACATGTTCGAGCTATATAAAGCACTCACGACTCTGCTAGAAGTGTGCACCTCCGAGTTAACACGTGTGAATATTATAAGTTGCATAAGGAGAACCTACAGCTTCACCGGTGCTAAAATGCAGTTATAGCTTGCCATGGAAGCAGCGGCAGCAAGGAACTGCGAAACAAAGTGCACAGGTGCCTCAAGCCTTTATGCCTCTTGGTTGAAGACGCTGACGCACCTCAAACTGGGGTACACTAATACTTACAAAGATGAAACCAAGCATGGTATCACAATCAAGTCTTCAAGTCTTCGGGGATGATTCTAATATTAAAGTAGAACCTTTACTTTCGGACATGTGTTTTCTCGTAGGGTTTCAACTGGTCTGAAGGTAAAAGTTGTGGAACTCCAGGAGAGAGAAAAGATTTGTAGGTTAAGAGTGTCCAAATAATTGTCATTTGAATGAGGCTATGAAATTTTCTACATCCCTCGTTGTGCATGTTGTTGTTCGGTGCAAGGGTGCCTCAAATCGTTCCAAGCTCGTTGAGGGTCTCAAGTGATCAGCCAAATAATATCCTATGGCTATTTGTACCGTTGAGGAGTCCGAGAGCGTATTGTTGCTGGTGCAAGAGAGTTTAATTCGAAAGTCTTGTAAGAAGATTTCATGAAACCCATTGCCCTACCAATCACTCGTTGACGACGCCACCTCCATTGCAGTACCCAAAACCACCAAAGAAATCACGAAAGCAGTCACCGTCACTTGCAACCCCGTCGCCGTTGAGATAGCTCATCGGTCCCGCTGCTGTCGAATCCTTTCATCGGCGGCCTCTGCGATTCACAAGCCATTGTTGCATTCTCTTCATGCACCTCCTTGATTAGGTCATGGGTGAATAAAGTCTTATGGACTCCTGCAGTTCGCATCCCCCTTTTGTTCACAAATGCACCACCATTCCAAAAAAGGAAAAACCGGGCCTGGCTTACAAGCCCACAGGTTTGATTGCTTTCTTTTTGTAACTTATTTCTACTAGTTACACTCCATATTCTATTTTATAAAAAAAAATGTGTATATTATTTGTTTTGTTAAAATAATTTATTACGTAAAAAATAAATTTTGATTAATATTCTAAATGGCCGAACGCGTCATGCGTAATTCCATCTGAAAAGGTTTTGTTATTTCGTTTGGATAGTCAAATGACCGAACGCGTCAAGCGGTATCCAACACGAAATTTTCTCTCAAGCAATTCACGAAAATATCAAAATCATCAAATTTTCAAATGTCAAAATTTTCTAAAATTACAAAACATATATAACATTTTCAAAATAAAAAAATATGAAACTTTCAAAAAATAAAAAATATCAAACAAATAATTTTTCAAAGAACTACATAGCCCTGATTTTCTATCACGTATAGAAATTCGTAGGAGCAAGGTCAAACCCTTGTCGGGTCCTCCAAAATAAAAAAATATTTTTGTTTTATCTTCATTTTGTCTCTTTTGAAAAATAAATATTTTGAAAATCACACTCATTTTATTTATTTAATTAAAGGTACCGTCTTAGGACGGACGTTGTGGGGGTGCTAACACCTTCCCCACACGTAACCGACTCCCGGACCCTAAATCCAATTTTCGCAAGCTAGCCTTATCCGTTTTCGGTTTTTTCATAGTTTTCCATAATAAACTATGGTGTCGACTCCCCTCTTTTAAAATTAAAATTAATTGTTTTCCGGATCGCCGTCCCCGTCGTGACGCAGGTCGCGACAAGTGTTTTAAAAGATTTAGTTAAAATATGGGATTGAACTTCATCTATCTCACTTATCTATATTTTGGTTTGATAAGAGCATATAATACTCATAACTACTCGATATTGATGAACATATAGAAATCATTCATACTGATTCCTCATGACGTTCACAAGGAAATTTCCTAAACATTGATCCCTCAACTATCTAGTAAATTACCCAACATTAACATAGATGTTTTAAAGCAATCAATACATTGAAACCTATTCCTAGCATTCTAATATACCGAGTATTCTCATCTAGGTCAGATTCTTAGAAGTACCTTTCAGTTAAATCTAAGGATCAAAATCAAGTTTCTACTGATTAGATAGAATCCAATACTAAGCACAAGATGAAAATACCAAGATTGAGTAGAAATTGAATACTATATATAAATATCACCAAAATACATATAAGTTCAAAAGATTACATTCAATTCCAAAGATGAAGATTTAGTTACTCATAAACCAAAGAAAGAAAGATTGTAAGAGAAAGATGAGCTTGTGCTTGGCTTGGAGTCACTGTTGCATTTCGTAGCTTCTAACCCTTCAAAACCTTCTTTTCAAAAGAAGATAAAATCTCCTTCTTAAACTCATTTTTGTGCCTTAGGTTAGTGGGTTCTCGCTTAAGCCAACTAGTTTTCGCTCAAGCTAAAGGGATCTTATCCTAAAAAAAGGTTTCTCGCTCAAGTTAGGCCTTCAATAAAAATCAACCCCTCTTTGGACCATTCTCACTTGAGCGAGCTTCTTACCACCTCGCCTGGGCGAGCCAGCCACTGCACATTCTCTTCATTTTGGATGATTCTCGCTTGAGCGAGTCTTCAACTTCAGCATTTTAATTCTTTTCTTCAAATCTTTCATTTTCTCCCTTCTTTATAACCTGACATTTACACAAAAATTAGAATTAAAATGTTTGATTTATCTTAGAACTCAAAATTTATATTTAGATTCAAAAACTCTCAAATTAAGAGGTAATTACTATTTCAAACAACAATTAAAACCAAAAATATCCAAATTTTCTTATATACATATATTCAATATTAACACTTATCAAACTTTTCATTAATGAAATAACTCTTAATAAATTTTCCTTATAAATTACTACTTGGTTGTTCTTTATTAGAGATTAAAATATAATCATTTAATTATTCTTATTTATGATATTTGACTTTTCATGGTAAGTTCTAATTACTCATTAAAAATAGCTGTTAAGATTACAATAAAATATATAATATATGTACGAAAATTAAGAAAAGTTAAGAAAATTCAACAATTAACAATTTTAACTTTTTTCACACTTTATCCTCGGTGCACTATTAAGTTCAAAGGCGGTTTAATCATGTTTGAACATGTGCTTATTTTTTTTTTTTTTAATTTCAAGTAGGTTAAGATACACTTCCGACAAGAAAAAAAAATGAATAATTCATCTATTAGTTCAAAGTCTAATTTAATTTGTAAATATTTTATCGTATAATTTTTAATTAATTTATATATAAATATTTTTTAACATAAAATTATGATTTCGTATTGTCCAAATACGTGTCACCCACATACCCTTCATCACAGTTGATTGTCCTTAGTGCTCAATTGTTTGCACCATATTAAATTATAGGAAGTGTTGTTGTGGTGAATTATGATATACAAAACTTACTCCATTTCATTTATCACAAGTACACCACAGCCTACTTACAACGTTGCAGTTGAAGAACAAACAACTATTTTTTCCTTTTGTTCACACAAAACTGAGAGAGTACTTTCAATCAATACCCTCTAATGACTTAAATTATCTCTCGTGGTCACTCTGTTCAATCACCCTTCATGCAAAGTAATAATGAATGTGGAAGTGCTTTAATTTTCCGGAATAGGTCACAAAATATATATCTTCACCTATAATATTGTCTTAGCATCTTATATGCATGCTTAACAACGTAATTCTGTTATTGATTACTCTTCTAAATTCATTTATCTTCATCAGCTATATGAATACACTATAGTTTGCAGGACTACTTTCGGTTGTCTTAAAGAGATCTTATAAGAATGAGAAATGAGTCAAATCATATAAGAGAATGATATCACTTTCAACCCAAACAAGACATTTGATTTATGGGTCATCTTTTTTATATGTTGCTCAACTTTTCTATTCAATATGGAACTTAGACTTATACTTGGATACCTAACAATCTTCCCACACGTCCAAGCCACAAACTATCGACTTTGACACTACTTGTTGAGAGAATCTAAGGGGGCATAATCAGGAAGATCTCATAAAAATGATAAATGAGCCAAACCACATAAGGAAATGACACCACCTTCAACCCAAAACCTTAAGGCATTAGGTTGTGGATCTTCTTTTTATATATTGTTGAACTTACTTATTTTTACTCAATGTAAAATCTAGACTCACACTTAGATACCTAACACCTTCCTAGTTCCATATTTATCTTATGTTAACATCCGTAAACTTTACATTGATATACACTCTAAAAGATCTTTGTTTAAGAGGCAATTCTCCAACTACTTGTTATCCCAAAATATTGACATTAACCTGCACCTATATGCACTCAAAAAATATATATATATATATATATATATATATATATATATATATATATATATATATATATATATATATATATATATATTTTCCGTATTAACTAATAATCTCATAATCATTTTATATTATATGACAAAAATAAAATTCACTATTACATACGTATAATTTTAATATATTTTTCACACACCTCAACAATTATCTAATTGATTGAAAATTAAAAGCAATCATTCTACACATCCATGAATATAATAAAACTCACAGTAAGTTTATAAATATTAAATCCTACACTAACAACTAGAAATTCAAGATGAGCAGTATTTAAATAAAAAGACACACAATTTAAGATTTTGGTTGAAATTAATCTTTTCATATTTTATATAAGTTTATTCAGGTTGTATTGGTATATATTAAATATCTTTCCTCAAAGAACATAATACCCACGATATCTCCTTCTCACCAAACACCAATAAAAGTTTCACCTTATCATCTCTTTAAAAATATGATAGGCCAACACAACATTATATTGATTATCATCCAAATGAAAGTTAAGAAAATCTCAAAATTTAAAGAGATAAATTTTTAATAAAACAAAAAATAAATTTTGTATATCCTATTTATATAGCCTTTATTTTTTATCTACTTAAAATTTATATTTATAAAACTTTATGTCTTATTATAACAATAATGTCGATAGTAATTATTTCTCTCGCTTTGTCTTAAAGTATGGAGTTGGCTATAATTAAAGAAGTGTCCATGAATCTCCTTTCATCAAGTTAGGCCTTGCATTCTAGACCGATGCCATGACAATCCAATTTCAGTGGTACTAGGGTTTCTTTATTGGTTGTTATGTTTTCTTTTCTCTTATTGCTGCAAAAGAAATATTTTTTACAGTTATTTTGCAGTTTAAAAAATTACAACGAATTAAAATATTATTTAGGAAATTTATAATTAGTATATAAACCTTAATGTAACTTATTTTTAATCACGTTCAATTTATTATTATCTTGATGTAAAAATTTGCAGAATCCAAATCCAATAAAAAAAAACTCGAGTATAAAAGCGAGTTGATTTGGTTCGAATTAATCATGTGGATACATATATGGAAATATATTATAATATTCTACATGTCTAAATACACTATAGTATTCTTGTTCTTATTTGTGAAAACGCTGACTTAGTGATACTTGACAAAGTTCGTCGTTTTCCTCTCCCTGGATGTCTAGTCATACATAATCTCAGATTATTCCTGAAACAAAAATGGTCCATGCTTTTACCTTGGTGGCAGGTATCTGAATTGATGTTGAAGAACGATGTGGTCCTTTCTCTTCATCAATATGATTGCACATGCACTCAGGGAGTTATAGTGAAAATAGATTTCGAAAAGGCTTATGATTCAGTGGATTGGGATTTTTTGATGTATATGATGAATAGACTAGGCTTTCGTCCCAAATAGATTAATTGGATCAAAACTTGTCTTAGTTTCGCTACTGTTTCAGTTTTAGTCAATGGTAGCCCGACTAAGGAGTTCAAACCTAGAAGGGGACTTAGATAAGGTGATCCATTAGCGCTCTTTTTGTTCATCATAGTTGCTGAAGGTTTGGCAGGTTTGGTTAGGGAAGCTTCTAGGATTGGAATCCTAGAAGGGGTTAAGGTGGGAAATAAGAGTGTGGAAGTTAATTTGTTGCAGTTTGCGGAT